>JAAUXT010044784.1_pt1 | contig 28416 bp, 29 predicted proteins | sample 7278171 | NCBI WGS metagenome assembly JAAUXT01 (sample SAMN14350112, study PRJNA611818) | marine sediment metagenome | isolation source: surface marine sediment (1.8m) | place: French Polynesia: Moorea | collected 2018-08
CGGCGTTGTTTGACCGGCTGACGGCGTTGTTTGACCGGCTGACGGCGTTGTTTGACCGGCTGACGGCGTTGTTTGACCGGCTGACGGCGTTGTTTGACCGACTGTCGGCGTTGTTTGCAGACCAGGCGCTGAGCGCGGGCGCGCCGCCGCTGCTGACGGGACGCACGTCGCGCGAACTCAAGCTGCGCATCGACAAACTTCCGTGCGACGCGCGCTCACAGGTCCTCTGCTGGTTCTCCAAGCTGTTCGCTGTGAGTGTTGAAAACCTCAGATCTGTGTCTCGGGTACATAGTGGACTGCGCCTGATATGGAGTCCAGCTGTGGCTGTGTGAAACACATGAAAACTTTGAGAAACGACAAGAAAAGACAAGTGTCCCATGTGAGGAACTCTTCTCGTCCACCAGGGGGCACTTCTCTCGGCTTCACTGATGTGTTGTGCTGCAGGGTCCCGGAGGCGTGGATAACCTGTGGGAGCTGGTGTCGCTGATGGAGGGGCAGACGGACAGCGAGCTCTCCCCCGAGTACAGACACGGCGTCATGCACTACAAACACGTCACCAAGTTCAAAGCCGTGAGTTCGAGGCGCGAAGTTTGGTGGCAGCGTGTCTTGGGAAATTCTGCAAATTTTGCTGATTTGTTTTCTCGGAGATCGAGTTCGTTCTATTTGTGCGTGCGCGCGAAGACTTCGCGATCCGAGTCGTTCGTTGTTGTGAACCTTTTCTTTGTTGATGGAGGGAGGCCGACCTCGATCTCAGCTGGAGTCAGACGCCAGAAGCTCAAAGCTGAGACGGCGTTTTGAGGGGTCATAAGGGGGAGCTCAAATTCAACTTGAATGAAACGAGCGAAAAGCAAGAAGGTTTTTGGGTGTTCAGAACAAAATCAGGGGGGGGGGAGAAAGGGGCCTCGACTCCCTGGATTCGCATATGTGTTCAGTGCAAAGCAGAAAGCAGGACCCAGTTCCACACAAGTGTTTCGACTGATCCCTGTTTCGTTGACAGGCGGAGACGCAGGAGCTGGAGATGGCGCGTCTCGGGAAGCAGCGTCACAGCGGCGCCGCGCTGACGCGTCACGCGACGGCCGAGCTGAGCGCCCTCTCCCGAACACACCTGCTGCTCGGAAACGTGCAGAGATACTGCGAGATCCAGGTCGAGCTCGGGGAGGTGAGTCGTGCGTTGATGCGGGGCGGGGTGAGGGTGTGGGGGTGTGTGAACTGCGTGTTGACCCAAAGAACGTGTTATGCTGTGCTGTTGGGCGGGGGGGGGGGGGCGCTGATACGAAAAACGTGGGACGGGTGACAGAGTCAGGGCAAATCCACTTTTGCTCTTTCACAAGAAAATACACACACACACACACACACACACACACACACACACACACACACACAAATATCCAGCTCCTGTTAGTTTGCGAAGAGACACACATATTGTATGACCTTTGTGCACTAATTTTCAGTGGGACAAGGCGTTGGCGTGCGCGCCGCACGTGTCGCTGAAGTACTGGAAGTCTCTGATGGGCCGCCAGGTGGCGCGACTCATGGAAGACGAGTCGGAGGAGGCCGTCGTCTACTCCATAGCGAGCGGGGACGTCCCGCAAAGCGTGCAGGTGTGTGTGTGTGTGTGTGTGTGTGTGTGTGTATGTATGTATGTATGTATGTATGTATGTATGTATGTATGTATGTATGTATGTATGTATGTATGAGGCCCATCAATTAAGAAACCGTTTTTCATCTGGTATGACAACAGGATTGCTCACATGATCACCAAAACTGCACAGGCATAAGACCAATCACCCATCAGCTTGCAAGCAAATTGTCAAATGTTTTAGAATTTGCTTTCACAGTTTATTTTAAGTCCAAAATTGACTGGTTTTCCTTGTATAGTTGTTAACTGTTAATGGTCAACAGGCTAAATTCAATGCAACTCAGTGCACAATCAATAGTCATAAGTAAAATGATACTGTTTTTTGTAAATTAAGGAGTCCATAGGAAAAACTAAATTTGATTGAAAGCTGTTCCAAAATGAAGTTATGTAAGTTAAGATTGTACACAAAACTTTTCAGGGCAATCCATGATGGTTTTGGGGTCCTACCGGATGAAAAACGGTTTCGTAATTGACGGGCCTCGTATGTGTGTGTGTGTGTGTGTGTTGCTGTGCAGGTCAGTTTGATTGAGGTCTCGTGTGATGCAAGGGCGGCGTCCCGTGTTGGTCCGCTTTGCAGAGTAAGTTCAGTGTGCATTTTGTGCGCGGGCACACATGCGCGCACCTGTGTGTGTGTGTGTGTGTGTGTGTGATTGTGTGTGTGTGTGCTTGAGTGTACGTGCGTGTGTGTGTGTGTGCCTGCAAGTACTTGTGTGTGTACGCGTGTGTGTGCGTGTGCTTACAAGTACTTTGTGTGTGTGTATGTGTGTGTGTGTGTATCTTTGCGTGTACTTGTGTTGTGTGATGACATTCTGGTGACCGTTCTTTCTTCCAACAACCGGGTGTATCGCTTGTTTCCAGTACCTGATCGAGCGCGGGGAGCTGAAGGAGGCGCTGTGGGTGGCGTCGGCGGCGCACGAGGGGAGCCTGGCGCCGCCCGCCGTGCCCCCGACGCCGGGGAGGAGGTCCGGCGCCTCGCCGCGCAGCCGCGACGTGACGCCGCGCAGCGCGCACGGAGACGCCGACGCTTCCGCCGCCGCCGTCAATGGCGTCAAAGATCAGCTCGACAGCGACAGGTCAGTGGTTGCGCCATATTTGTGTTGGTTGGGTTGTAAAAATCAGTGTCCATGGCGGTGCACGCTTTCTTTCTGATCTTCGAGAACGATCATTGTTGCGTCGCTGAGTCAGCATGTCTGAATGTCTTTGGTTTGGACCTTACTCCGCAGCTTGCTGGTGCGGACGGCGGACCGTCTCGCTGACTGGTACTTCCACGCCGGCAAACCCGTCCTGGCGGCGTGCCACCATTTGGCGGTCGAGGACAAACAGGTGCGCAGCTCCAGTTCCAGTGTGCTTCATTGCGAGTGTCTAACGTCTGAGATCTCTCTCACTGATGGCGAAAAATGCGACCCCAAGAGAACCCGGATGATCACACGTGTCACGTGACTCGTTGTAGAAAGCGATGCAGAAGCTGGTGCGCGGGAACGAGCTGGAGCTGGCCGTCAGCGTCGGCGTCGTGATGGGCGGCGTCGAGGAGCTGACGGCGGCCGCCGCAGAGCTGCTGGCGCGGAGGTGTGAGACGCTCGGACAGTGGTGAGTGTGTGTTACAGAGGTGTGTTAGAGTGATGAGTGTGTGTATGTGTGTGAGTGACCGAATGTGTGGTGCTGGTGAGTGGCCGCGTGGTCTGGTGTCCAACTTGACTCTGATTTTCCGAGACAAAAGCTGCTTTGCGTTGAATGGCTATGCAGTAGTTATTGTTTTTGCGAAGGAGATGAGGAGAACTCGAAGCCAAACTGTCTTTGTTCACAAAAAAATAACAAGAAGCAGTGCTCAAGGCAACTGCAGTGCGAACTCCCTTGCAGCATCAGTAATGTCATCAATTCTTCCTTGTTTTTCAATTCTTCCTTGTCCTCCTTGTCTTCCACCAGTCATGCTGTCTAGGGGGGGGGGGTCCAGCCACAGGGGGGGTTCAGCTGCAGGTGAGGTTTGGGTTGGGGGGTGGGGGAGTGGGGCAGGGGACATTTCATCCACCTTGCCATGTACTGCACTACCACATGGTGCTTCAGCCCAAAGGGACTTCGCATAACAAAACAACTGGTCAAGTTCGTTGCTTGTTTTGTTCTCTGTTGCACCGATTTTTTCCGTGAAATCTAATTTTCTGCGATTCTCATTTCTCTCTGAAGTCCAAGCTACGATGGATGGTAATTTTTGTCTCGTTTCAATTTTGTGTATTTGTCTCAAACTTTTGCCTCGAGAGCTGATTCTTCTCGGCGGCGCTTTGGATTCTTTGGTTTGTCCGTCGAGAAGGAATTGCGATCCTCGTTTAGCACTGCGGATTCCCTCTCGTCTCGCTTTTGTGTCCACCAACTCACGTTCCAGCCTTTCGTTTCTTCTTTTGTCTTTGCACCGTTGTTGGCTTTCGTTGTGTGAGGTGTTTATCGTCTCATTGTCTCTGTTCTGACAGACACCATTGTGTTGTGTGTCAAGCTGTGCTGTGTCACCACTCTGGGTGTCTCTGTCGTCTCTTGCTCCGTCTTGTGTTCCACTGTCTCACCACCTTGAAAAGAAACTCTGTGACTCTGGATCCAGCCGACGACACGTTTCAAACAGCTTACAAAGTTTCAAATCTGTCAGTTTTGATTTTGACGCACATGGCTGGCCACTGAAGTTTGGAGTGACTCCCAAAAAGAAACTCGCCAGGTTTCTGATCAAACGAAGTGTGGCAATTGAGCTGAAGAAATCTGTTGGATGAGTTTTGTGGCACAAAGAGAAACACGGCGATCACGTGCCTCACCACGTGACGCTCGAAGCGGACCCGTTGCAGGGACCTGGCGGTGGACCTGCTGAAGGCGACGAGTCGCAACGCGCGGGCGGCGCTGGTTCAGGTGTGCGCGCGCTGCGCCGCCAGCATGGCCGAGATCAACCTGCTCCACGAACGGGTTAGCACCGCCAGCGCTGCTGTACAGCCATCACTGTACAGCCATTACTGTACAGCCATTACTGTAACGCCTCGGTGTACCACCGTCAGGGCTGCACTGTACCGCCAGCGCGGCACTGTACCGCCATCACTGTACAGCCTCGGTGTACCGCCATTGGTGTACCGCCGTCGCCGTCCTGCTCTCGCTGCTCACAATCGCAGTTCATTCTTCCTTTGTTCACCAAACTCTCCATTTCCCTTCTGCTGAAATGCAGATGTGTTGAATTGTCAGCCAGGTATTCAGTTGTCCAACTGAGACCACTGCTTATGTTCTCGTGGCGGCGATGAGAGATGGCAAAATGCCCCTGTGAAAGCGAGTGGGGCTGTGTACTGGTCCCTCATTGCTTCGAGACCATTGTAATCGTCGGTGTTGCTGCTGCAGGCAGAGCTTCCGTCCCTGGACGAGTGCCTGGAGCGCGCCGAGACGCAGCAGCGCGCATGCGCAGGCGCAGGAGAGGCGGACGCGGCGGCGCGCGTCGCAGACACCGTCTCCATGTTCCTGTTGTCGACGCAGCCTGAGCGCGCGCTGCCCGTCGGGCTCGCCTTCGTGCAAGGTGCGTCTCGGGCCAAGCACACCCGAACACGCAGCTGCGCCAATCACATTGCGCGACGTTGTGTTGCGTAATGTGATTGGTGGAGCTCCGTCTTTTCTCAATAGACGCGCAGTGTGTCTTGGACCTCGGTTTAGCCGCTGGAGCTGCGGTCTCGGATGTCACAACGAGCGAGTTTTGCTCTTGGCTGAAGCATATGTTTCAAAGCAAGATTGCTGGGGCGTTTGGGAAATTTTTTGCCGCCCGAAGCACGAAAATTCCACTTGTATCAGTTCTTGTTTTGTGGAACATTGTGCGCATGCGCAGTTGTCTCGTCTCGCGCAGGAGCGATGGCGTCCCCGGGGTGGACGGCGGACGACGTGTTCCCGCTGCTGCAGCTCATGGGCTCCATCCGCACCGAGAAGCTCCAGCTCCACAACTGTGCCAAGTGAGACGCGCGCCATCGGATCTCCTTTTGTACTGAGGGGTCACTCACTCGTGTGTGTCCCACGTAAAAACTTCAAAACACCACAATGTGCAAGTCTTGGATTTTTGAGTGCGATATCTCCTTTTGTTTGGAGGCGTCTTTCAGAGGTGTGGGGGCTCCATGCAAAAGTGGCCACGTTTTGGATAAAAAATGCGATTTTGTTTGGCAGAGAACGCAACGAACTGTTGACGCTAAGCGCGTACGTCGGGACGCTCGTTGCGGTTCGTCGGCAGTACAACTCCATCGTGCCCGCGCTCTTCAAGCACACCAAGTGAGTCGGTTCTCTTTTGTCCGTGTCGCGAGTTTGACGAAGCGCAGCGCCGTCCCAACTTCAGAATTTTTCACGTTTTGTTCGTGCAGCAATTTTTGGGTGTCGTCGTCGCTTGCGAAAGGGTTCTGTGCTACAGATGACCACCAAACAAAGCAAATTCTCTCTGCAGTCACAAAATTTGTGTGTGTCCTCGGTGTTTTAGAAATAGGTTCTCACCCAATAAATTTGGTTGCTGTTCAATCACACAACACTTGGTTGTGACCGAGGGTTTCAAAAGACTGCACTTTCAATTGAACCATTTTTGTTTTGTGAGAGAACCTTGTTATACTCACACATCCTGCCCTGGCCGCGGACTGACAGCGCAGTGTTCTCCCTCCCTGGCCGCAGGTTCCTGTTGACGCGGGAGCCGCAGCAGACGCCCGCCGTCAGCGAGAGTCTGGTGGCGGCCGAGCTGGACGCGTGGCGCGCCGTGCACGCGCCGTCCGACGCCACCAGCGCCGCCTCGCGGCATGAACAGGTGCGGCTACAGCGGCGCGCTCTAGAGATTGGTCACAGAAAGTTTGCGATTCAGATGTGTTGTGCAAAATAGCTGCCGGTCATTGCCCGTGTTCTCCTGTGAAAAAGTCGCACTCAAGTGTAAGGCACCAACGTGGCCTGATTTTCCTGTGTTTTGTCCCATTGAACACACCCACACCCAACATTTTAGCTCTCAATGAGGGGACACAAAGGCGCGTCTTAGCTGCGCCTTTTCACCCCTCCCTGCGTCTTGTCCAAGCGACTCCCTCGCGGCTGAAGTTTGACGCGGTCCGTTGCAGGAGGGAGTGTACCGGGAGCTGGTGCGGAAGGCGGGGCCGGAGCGGTGGGCGGTGGGGGTCGGGCGCGACGTGGCGGCGGGCGCCTTCCTCCCGTCCCACTCCGACGTGCACCACTCGTGCCTCACCGGGCAGCGCATCCAGGTCAGGGAGACTGTGTGCGTGTGTGTGTGTGTGTGTGTGTGTGTGATGTCGCGAAGAAAGTCTGCGAAAGCAGCACCGCAAACAAATGTGTAATTCGGGTCCAGGCACATTTTGAACTGAGCGGATTGACCGGTTGTTCTTGGTTGCGAAGTTCAGTTCTCTTCACCACCTGTTTTTGGTCATGGAATCTGTCGACAGGGACTTCGTTCTCATTGTGCGAAGTCCCTTTGGGGCAAGCACCCTCGTAGTTGTCGTGCGGTATGGGCAGCCTGGGCCAGATGTCCTCTGTCCCCTCCCCCCATGTCTCCTTCTCCTCCCCTCCCCTTATCCCCCTCCCCTCCCCCATGTCCCCCCTTACCCCTTGTCCCCCCTACCCAGTGTCCCCTCATCCCCTTGTCCCCCTGCCCCTGTACCCCCCTGCTGCTATATTGTCCCCCTCTGCCCCAATATCCCCCCCCCTGTATGGTATCAATACAAGGCAGAGCACCAGGAGCCTGACAGGCTAGTTGGCTACCAGACTTGAAGCACACACAAATGAACTCGGGACTTTGCCTTGAGCACTGCTTCCCTTGTTGAATTGGCGATGGTGTTTGTTGAATTGAGTTCAGCGATTGTGTTGACAGGGCCCGGCGTTCTACCTGGAGGACGGGCGGTCGGCGTTGTCCGTGTCCGACGCCGTCATGTGGGCGAAAGTGAACCCGTTCTCCCCACTCGGCTCGGGCGTCCGCATCAACCCCTTCTGACTAGAGCACCAACCCCGCTTCAGGTGAGTGGATCGCTTGGATCGCTCGCTCCTCACCCGAATTCACACCAAACGCATCCATGCACGTGCACACAAGGTCACAGCACACAAAAATGAGTATCACATTGGCAAAAGGAAGAATACATGGGCAGTGAGTAGTTGTATACACACAGACAGTTCCATGTGTCACTGAGATCACAAATGGGTTTTTAACCCCACCCATGCACCTGTACATGTGCAGAATGTTGTAAAAGCCATGTGCTGGCCCACGAGAGGGGGGGAATTGGGGAACAAGAAATCGGGAAGATTGCGCAGAATAATGGCCGCGCAGGTATTGCGCATGCGCATCGCTGGAATTAACGCACGCGCACTTTGGATACAGGGAAGCGCTGCACCACGAACAGGCACCGTCGGGCGGCGACAAGTCTCCAACGCAACACAACAGCAAACATGGCAACGGCGTCGCTGTGGACGCCGGCGCCATGGAGACGGCGTCGCGAGGGCGCGACGACGGCGTCGTGCCGTCCGAGGTGTGCGTTATTCTGTGAGACGTGCTTCCGTGGGTCGGGGTTGGGGGAGACAGGTATCACCAGATACACTTTGAATGGTTTCAGCCAAACTGGAGATTTTCCACTTGTCCACTCACCGAACATTCCATATTTTTTTGGTGTCCTGTTCAATTGCACGCGCCAACAACATGAGGATCGGTGTGCAGATTGCAATGACCAGAGTCCGGATTTTGCAGACGGACACACCCTTCTTTTGAAACGTTTTTGAAGTGCTGAGTGAGGAGCTGAATGAGGTTGAGGATTCCGGTATTGTAGAACTCGTCATGAAACTGAAAGGTTCAGAATTTGCTGTGCGCTGATTTTGCGAAAGTTTCATGAGAGACACTCTTGGCTGTTGTCCCGGTTTGTGGTTGGAAGATCAATTTGTGAAAGCACACGGCACAAAAATGTTTCGTCTGTGTCATGCTGAGAGCAAACTTTCGTGGGACAACGACTGGTTTGTTAGGCTGCGAATACTGATTGTTTTGCCCAGGGCACCGCACGGTCCACGAAGGTCCCAACGGAACAGACTCGCTCAGTTTGTTGAGGTGCAATTTTTCACCCTTTTGATGGAAAATTGTGCAGTGTTTGTTGCGTCTGATTCCGTCGTGATATTATCTGCCATGACATGTTGTTTTTGCGAGGAAATCTCACTGCAGCTTGTCCACACTTTGCCGTCCAAGAAGTGATTGAAGTGCCAGAATAATTCGCCGTCCAAGTGGTAACAGAGGTTTGTTTGCGAGTTGACCAATTGAATTTTGTTGAACTTGAAAATATTGTTTGTTGACGACAAAAAAATTCTCGTCCAGGTTGACCAGTACATTCCTGTTTGGGTTGTGAAACTCGAGAATGCTTCGAGCAATTGTGATATACTGCAAAGAAAGTATTGAAGGAAGACAACGAACGAACTGCGCTGCCGTCTTTGAGGCGAGGCGAAATCACATGACCCGTCCACGAGTTGTTTGTTCGTTTTCGTTCAACAAGTTTTGCTTCGAAATTTGCTTTCATGCTTTTCAATGCGTTTATGGAATACTCTGTGCCACGAAAGTTCGTGTTGTTATTTTCTTTGTTGAAAGTGTGTACTTGAGGTGTGAAGATTTACACCGAAATATAATCACGTGTTTCTCAATATGAATGTTTGCGAAGTTTTGTGTCAGAAGCCGCCACTTCTGTTCCTGCAATACTCGTAGGTCGCAGTTCTCAAGTTTGCGCGCAGCTGAATCGTCAAGGAAGATGTGGAACAAGAAGTTCCTGGTGCTTGTTTGTGTGTGTGTGTGTGTGTGTGTGTGTGTGTGTGTCTGTCTGTCTGTCTGTCTGTCTGTCTGTGTCTGTCTGTTTGTCGAATTGGGTGCGCCCAGCGTTTGCCTGTTGCCGGTTACTGTTCCGCAAGAGCTGACGAGACGGTTGAAGTCCTACAGACTCCGTGGTTTATTTTCTTGACGAAAAAATGTTGACTTCACAAGACAAATGAGGATGTGTATTCAAGTCGTGGGAGCCTTTCATTCAATGAAATCGCAATCAAGACAATAATGAACTGAGCACCTCGAGCCTGCAGATTCCCTCATCCTCGTGGTCAAAATCGTAAGGCCAAAATGAGTCAATCTAAACATGTGTACAAGTGTGAGGCACGTGTGGACAACTTGTATCTCGCTAAACTGAATTGTTGCATGCATTTCTACTCTGCGTAAAACATACAAACAAAAATGAAGGTGAGTTGTAGCGAAACTTCAAAATCTTGACGCACTGCTTTGTTGTAACTCAGTGAGTTTCAGCTTTGTGAGTAGCTGAGAGTCAAGATTCGTCTGATTTTGTCAAAAGTCTCCGGAACTCAGCGAACTGTTACAATCTGAGGATTTCTTCTCTCTTGAGCGCTGTATTTGTGCGTCTTGCTACCACCTGAGGGCGCGTGCGTGGGCTGCCACCCGGGGGCGCTGGTGTCGCGTCGCGTCAGACGAGCACTTCCGGGCTGAATCTGCGCAGAGGGTCCTCGGCCGACTCGTCCGGGGAGAAGTCCGAGTGGAAGCCGCTGGACGTGTCCGACAGGGCCACCGAGTCCTTGTTGCGCCGCGCGCCCTGGGGGAGCGAGCCGGGTTTGCGGGAGGGGCCGGGGCCGGCGGGGCCGTGGCGCCCGGGGGAGCTGGGGCTGCTGCCGGGGGACGAGCTGCTCCGCTCGGAGTCGCTGCGCCCGAGCCCGACGCTGCTGCGCTCCGACTCACTGCTTCTGGGACTACACGAACTTTGGTCGCTGTGACCTTTGGGCGAGGCATCACATGCGTGGGTTGACGAGTCTTCGCCAGTGGTGGCGCCACTGGCGACGGCGCTTTTCCGAAGCAGAGGCTGAAGCGCCGCGTCCTCGGGCTCCGACTCCTCGCTGAGTGGGCGCGGCTCGGGCGGCGTGCTCTCCGGGGAGCAGGACGCCGTGGACGCCGCGGACCTCCCCGCCTCTCCCCGCTGCGCCGCTCCGAACGTATCCTCGTCGATGTAGGGCAGCTCTTCGCGCTTGTAGAAGGACCTTCCCTTGTCGCGGACGTGGAGGCCCGCAGCCTGCAGAGCCAGCTCCTCCATACCCACGACCCCCTCCTCAGGACCCGACCCCTCCAACCCCTGCAGCTGGTTCTCAGCTCTCAGTATCCAGATGTCTTGAGGTCTGCGCGTTCCGCTGCTTCCCTTTTCACCGTCAGGCCTCCACTCCTCGACGCCGCCATATTTACAGGGTCGGAGGTACCCGCTCGACGTGGTGGACCCTGTGGAGGGGACCCGCGCCCTGGGTCCCGGGACACCCCTCCTACTCGACTGACTACCCAGCCGAACTTTCTGACTGACATTGTCGTAATCGACGCACTGCAGTTCCGTGAGATACACGACGTCGTGGTTCCTGGACCCGGTGAAGTCATCCTCGTCGCGTGACGTCATCGACTCGGGAACCATCGGGATGTAGCCGTCCGGAGTTTGGTGCGGGAGCTCGGCGGACGCTGCTGACAGCTGCGTGGCGGACTCCTCGTCCGCGAGCGGCGCGAGGCCTGGAGCCGCGGGGGCGCCGGGAGGCTGCCGCCCGTCCCCGCCCTGCCGTCCCTCCCCACCCTGCCGTCCCGCCCCGCCCTGCTGCCCCTCTCCCCCCTGCTGCATGCGTAGGTAGCCCTGCTGCGCTGCGTCCTGCACCAGCAGGTACTGCGTGTTCAGCTCTATGTAGTGCTGCAAGTGTGGAAGAGGAAATTTTCAATGAAAGACCCAACCCCACCATAATTTGAACGACAATGAAACAGAGACGTTGAAAGACTACAGACTCGTATTCTGTGCATGGACCAAGGCCTTTGGCGGACAATTTTGGAATGTAATTTCGCCACCCTTGTGGAATAATTTCTGTGACAAACTGATGCGGTTTTCACATTGGCGACGGCGTCAAAGTTTTTGACGTCGTGAGGGTTGACGTCAGGAATGGACTGTGTGAATTTTTTGATGTCATCAATTGGGTCCCCAGATTAAAATTGATGTCGACAGTGAAATTTTGACGTTGACATCAACTTTTTGACGTCAACAGCACCAACGTGAAAACGGCTTGAGGAAACAAAAGCGGAAGCTGAGGACCGCACCTGTCGCACGTGCGACTCCAGCAGGTTTCCGAATCTGGACACGAGCTGCGTGAAGTTGGGTCGATCCTCCGGACGCACGAACCAGCACTGCTTTATCGTGGAGTATCTGAAACAGGGGAACAACCCACCGCTGTTCTGTGCAACCTGGACGACGCGAGACTCAGCATGTTTCATCGTTTTGACGACACGGCGCATTTGCACACAACACTTGCAAGTCTTGTTTGAGGCAGTGCTTGTGGAAGACATTTGTCCTCCTTGAAAAACTACAAAGTTGTTTGACGTGGACAACGTGCTTGATTGTACTGTCTGGATGATTTGATGCACGTGGAATCGTGACGGTGAGAAGTGACTGCGCATGCGCACTGGAGCCACTCACATCTGGTCGGAGGCGAACGTGGGTTTGTCCATGCGGTAGCCCTGCTTGAGCTTCTCGACGAACAGCTCGTCGATCTCGACGCCAGGGTAAGGGTTCCCTCCTGTGGGACAGGGAAAACAACCCGTGAGCTCAAGGCGCTTTGTTCTGTTCGCCAGGGCGATGCGATCAAGGACAAGCACTTGAACAACCATGAAAACACAAGTGGTTCTGTTTGTCCGTTGGAAATAGTGAAGGTTTCTCACCGACAGTGAACAGCTCCCAGAGGAGAACTCCGAACGACCATCTGCAATTGGAGAAGAATTCAAATTGTTGCATAAAAACGCATGTAATTGGGCACAATTTATACGTTTCCCAGAACTGAACACGTTTTGGACAAGGAAAAACCGTTTTCACACTGGTGCTGTCGACGTCAAAGACAGCAGAATTTGGACGTCAATGTCAAAATTTAACCTGATGCCCAACTAGTGGGCATCAAAAATGGTCCAGACCATTCTTTGACATCGTCAAAGAAAGCTGCCGTCGACAACAGAAAAAGCTGACGCCATCACCAATGTGAAAACCACGTGACGCACGTCGCCATGGCTACTCACACGTCGCTCTTGGTGGTGTAGACCTTGTGAGTGAGGGACTCGAGCGCCATCCACTTCACCGGGACCGGACCCTGCAACGACGCCAACCAGGACGTGTTCTGATCATCGTTCTTCTGAGAATCGAACAGCCTGTTTCTTCGATCTGGGATTGTTCTCAAGGGACGGGGTGGAAATCCTGAGGGGATCCCGAACTAAAATCAGGAACCAGTGGAGAGAAGTGGCACGTTTTCTCCAACGGCACAAATTTGTGGGCAAATAGAAGATCTGTTTCTTCACGGCTCAGGCGGCCAAGGTCCCTGCTCTTCCTGGATCGCTCTGGGTTGGAGACTTCAACTGAGAAACAACGCCAGCTTCTACTTACGCTCGTTTTCTTGTGGTAGGTGGAGTACTTGTAGCAGTCCTTAGCGAGGCCGAAGTCTGCGATCTTGACGATGCCGGTGTCGGCCACGAGCACGTTACGTGCAGCCAGGTCCCGGTGAATGTACTGAGGAAAGGAAAGAGAAATTTCGATGGCAGAGGTGTTGCTGGCTTTAAATCGACAGAACTTCACAGAACCAGCCGGTCGTGTGGTCAGAGGACGGAGAGTTCTTGCGCAAAGGAGAAACAAGTGGAGAGCCCACACGGCTGCTTCCAGCAGGAGCAGCGAAACGGATGAAGGTGTGCTCCAGCAGATCAAGGAGCAACAGGGGCCTGGTCCGTCCCTCACGTCCAAAAACGTACCTCCAGGTGCCTCAGGTGCAAAATGTTTCACCTGCAGATTTGACTTTCTCGGCTGGATAAATTTGAGGCCCGTGGGTTGACCCACCCCTGACGTGAACCCTGGATCTGGAGGAACTCTCAGCATGTTGTGCGTGCCCTGAGCAGGTACCCTGAGACGCAGGCAACAGATGATACCGTATCCAGCCATGTACACTGCGCACTGTTTGTGTACAATAGTTGGGCGTGCCCTGAACGGGTGCTGTACCTTCCTGGACGCGAGGTACTCCATGCCCCGCGCGATCTGGAAGGCGAAGCAGACGAGGTCCTTGGTGATGAGCGGCTCTTCGTTCTCCTCCTCCGCCTCCTCCAGACCCCACGACCTGCGGTCAACCAGATGATACCGTGTCCACACAGGGCACTGCTTCTGCCCAACAAGACATCAAATGAGAGATGCGCCTTTCAGATGGGCATTAGTTCGTTGCTGTTTCAATGGAACTTCAAAACTCAAGTTCGAGGGGGCGCCACTTGCAGCGCACAACATGGGTGTGAGAAAGACGTGGACTTCGGGCTTTTGAATCCTGCACAACAGGGTTGAAAACTGAAACTTCTCGCATCCCAAATTTGAATCGGTTGGTGGGGCGGGGCTGAGCCCCCAAGCGTTCATGCTCTCTGGAGACGATGGTTGGTATTGGTCCTTGGCCCTGTGACAATTGGTCAGAATCTGCACGCTCGATAATCTCGTGTGAGGTGCACACATGGTGAGGACCCTCCAGATCCGACGCTTTGTCGAGCTCCTCTGGGCGTTTTGGTTTTCTTAACCTGGTGGAATCCTACCTCGCGCTTGTGTTGATGTACTCGGGTCTCTTGACGTTGTTGTTATTGTTGTTGCTATGGTGAGAAGAGCCGAGGCTCTGTTGCCTGGTGACCGTCTCCTTGCTCGTGTCCATGGTATCCAGGAAGGAAGAGCGTTTCCTCAGCAGGTATCCCCTCAGGTTGCCATAGCGACAGTACTCGACGATGACGTACAGCAGTCCTGCGGGGCAAAAGAGCTCTCTTTGATTGACATCGACTCTCCTGACCCTTCCAACCTGCGAACATCTGTCGCGAACATGAAGTCCAGATTCTGATGCCGAATCGGACGCTCAGTTTCACTGTTTCCTTGGCAACATTTCAGCCTTATTGATTGGTCAGCTGCGTCTGCACGATCACAACAAAGTCAAGGCTCGCCATTGTGGACGGTTTTCTTCAGCAAGGTCGATGGGCGATGTACTAACCAACGCACTGACCGCAATCAATCCGGTCACTATGAATCGGACCACACCCAACTGTGGCAGACAGCACGCTTTCCTCAGGGGCAGATTCTTGTTGATTGGGGCAATGTGCTATGACTCTGGTTGGTGGCGCACCTTTCCTGATGTCCTTGGTGCAGGCTCCGAGCAGGTTGACGATGTTGAGATGCTGTCCCACGTGGATCAGGACCTTCAGCTCGCACAGCAGCGCCTTCATCTGGTCCAGGTCACTCAGATCTGTAACGCATGCGCAGTCGCGGTCAAAATGTCAACATTGGATGGAACAGGGCAGCAGATCTTCGTGCTTTGTGGCGCTTATGTTGGACCATTTTGTCCATTGTTGGTTGATCTACAATCCATTTCAGAAGTGACTTGTTGCAGAGAAGATATGCGTTGGTAGTTGGAACGTGGTGCGAGGGCCTTGGCGACTTGTACCTTTGGGCATTTTGACGGCGACGACGGTTTTGTGTTCGGACGCGCAGATCCCTGTCGCCTCCGCCTTCATCACCTTCCCAAAGGCGCCTTGACCCAGCAAAATCCCTGAGACAGAAACAAGGGCCGTGGCTGATTCTGAGTAACATAAGCAAGACAAAAAGCAAACAAGAACCCTCAAGCAGAATTGTTTCAGAAACGGATTTTTCTGAGCCGGTTTAAGACACTGGTTACTTTGCATGTTGGAGTCTCACAGCTCAGAACGCTTCTCCTAGAACGCAGTGTGGCCTTTTGTTTGTTGTGCGCATTGCTTTCCATATACCGTATTCACCCATGTTTTTGTCGCACCCGAGTATAAGATGCACCCCATTTTTGCCTTGATTTTCTGGTGGGGATCCTATTGAATTTTCGTAATCTCATTCCCATGTATGAGATGCACCCCTAGTTTTGGGGCTCAATTTTAGGACAGAAAGGCGCGTCTCAAACACGGGTGGATACGGTAAAGTCCACAATGCAACGCGAGAGAGACGCACCGAACTCGAGTTTATCCCTCGCGAACTCCCACTTGGGTTGGTAGGCGATGCACTCGGGCTGCTCGTCGATCGGGATGTCCGGGTTGAAGCTGCCCTTGGTGCCCAGTAGGTAGTCGTCAGCGAAGTAGTACTGCAAATAACGCTATGGGACTGAGAGACACGGGTCAGCTTCGTAACCAGATGTGCCCGTCAGGTTTCGTGCACTGAGACCTATGACGGGCCGACCCAGGGGGCAGGCCCAACCCCCCTGACCCCCACAAAGTTTTCAAGTTTGAAGTTTTCAAGTGTTGAGTTCCTGATGGAGTTTACCGCATTGACTGGATCCTGAATCCGCACTGCACGAGACAAAGTGACCTGACTTGAGACCTTTGCGCACTGACTGACCTTGGGGAGGCAGAGACGCCGCGCGATGCACGCGACGATGAGCAGCAGGACGAGCGCCGCGAGGATGACGCCCGAGATGAGCGCCACGTGCGTCTTGGAGAGGTGTGCGCGCTCCCGGGCGAGGAGGACGCCGTGAGGGTCCGACACCACTGCGCGAGGTAGAGAGAGACATCAGAGAGGCAGAGAGACACAGAGAGATATGTGTTCGAGCTCACGGGCGAGCAGGACGCCTTGAGGGTCCGACACCACTGCGCGACATAGAGACATGCAAAAAGATTGCCGTGTTCACTCTTGTGCGATGCGCACTTTTTTGTGCAAAAAATTTTCATCAAAAGATGGAGTGCGCCTTATATGTGAGAGAGTTCACCATTGTTTCGACACCTCAACAAGCCCAAAAGAGGGGAAATGAGCCATGGGTACGTGCTGTGCGTGGATGATTACGGTATTTCGCTTGTTCGCTTTGTCTGGGCATGCGCACTGACCGCACTTCAGCGATTGGCTGGTTGACGGAACCCGTACCTGCGATGTTGAGCGTGAGGTTGCTGCTGATGTTGCCCGCGCGGTTCGACGCTGTGCACACGAACACTCCCGACTGCTTCTCCGTGGTCGGGTCCAGGGTCAATCTGCGAAGAAAGGAACGTGAGGTGAAAATGTATTCTTGCAGCTACGAGTGAGAAACATTCCATATCGCGGCTGGTTTACCTCGTCTTGTTGCTGTTGAAGCTGGCACTTCCGTCGAAGTCGCCCTCGTTTATGACGTCACCGTCTAATGACCACGTGACTACGGGAAGCGGAAGTCCCGTGACGTCACAGTCGAGAGCGTGCGTCACGCCGGGCTCCACGTACTGCACGCCCTCTAGTGGTTTGATGAACACAGGCGGCAACATTGCTGTGGGAAGGAGAAGCAAAGCGGTTCAGGTTGAGTGAACACGTGATCAAATTTGAAGTGCTGACGTCATGCATCGTTGGAGCAGCGTACGCTTGACGTAGACGTGGATCTCCCTGCGGTGCCTCTCGCCCTGCGCGTCCTCCGTCTGGCAGTAGTAGAGACCCGCCTGGTCCAGAGCGATGGACGTGATGTCAACGCGCTCCACGTACGAATAGCGCGTCCTGTCAATGGGAACAAATTTGTTTTGGGAATTACTCGTGCACGTGATTCGCTTGCGTATGTGACCCTTGAGCAGGCGTCAACTGACAATGACGTCAGTTGAATCCACGGCATTGCTCTGCAGCGCTCGTGATTTGAATGGACAAGTTTGCGGGGTCTTACGCTGACGAGTGGATGGTCGTTCCCGTTCCATTGAAGAGCAGCACGTGGTTGTTGTCATGGATACGGTACATGCGCGGTGAGAAGAACGTGATCTGATTGGCTGAACACGTCCACGTGACCGCGTCTCCCTCCACGACGTGCAGATCGGGCCCAGGCTGAGACAGACCCTCAGGAACGTCTGGCCAAGAAGAGCAATATCAAGCGCTTTTCACATTGGTGACGCGCGGTCGTTTTTTTGACGTCGGCCTCGAAATTTAACGTAAAATCCAATGGTGGAGTTTCTGACGCCAGCTCAAAACGACCGCGCGACAACCAATGCAAAAATCCCACTCAGGCAGCAGTCCATGACGACAAGGGCGCACTTCAACGCTTGCGTGCTTCAATTCTCTCTGTGTACCTGTGACAGTGACCAGCTTCTGATGGGAGTCGGTGCCTCGGTGGTTGGTGGCCTGACATCGCACGAACCCAGACTGAGTCGGTCGGAGGGTGAGCTCACTCCCGCCGGAATAATCCTCCACGATGAACTCCGGGAGGGCCGCGGGCCGCAGGGTCGGGTCCCCCGCAGGGAAGCTCGAGTTCACGCCCAGGCTCCCACTGAGAGCCTCGGGGACTGGGGAGGAGGGCGGAGTCACAGAGGGGTCTCCACCGGAAGTGACCAGAGGCTGCCAGTCGTCTTCTGAAGCGGTGCAGCCCATTCCTGAAAATAGTCCGGCAGATGTCGGGTCAGCGTTGCGCTTGGAGCGAACAAAGCTGGAGAGTTCAATGTGGGCTTCTTTCGTTGTGTATTTGCGTCTTTGTGCTTTCTATACAGGGAAATTTCCAAAGCACCTGTGCACGGCTGCCACTCCCAGGTGTAGGTGGGCGCAGGGAAGCCGTGCGTCGCAGCGCACGTCACGTGGTACGTTTCTCCAGGAAAGAACCACTCGTCAGGAGATTCCATTTCCATCGTGGGAGGCTCTGCAAACATCGTGCTTGTGTTGGTTATGCGGTTCTTTTGCGCGAAAGTACACGCGTGTACGTGTGGATCAGGAAGTGCTCGTATGGCAATGAACAAACGTCAGAGATATGACTCAGGTGTCCTCGCCTCCGTGTGTGTGCGTGTGTGTGTGCGTGTGTTAAAGCAAGTGTGCGTGTGTGTACGTGTGTGTGTTTCAGAGAAACTCGTGAACGCATACACTTACACGCAGTCCTCCCTGTGTGTGTGTGTGTGTGTGTGTGTGTGTGTTTTGTGCGTGTCTGTGTGTGTGCTTGTGCGTGAGAGTGTGTGTGCGTGTGTGTGCGTGCGTGTCTGTGTGTGCGTGCTCACCGGTGACGTGGAGCACGAGCGTGACGGACGTGTTCATGTCGGCGGTGACTCCGCGCAGCGTGTACGGTCCGGTGTCGGCGCGGCCCGGGCTGTAGATGCGCAGCTTCGCCCGGTCCGACCGCTGTCTGCGCACACACACAGTCACGTGGTCAGTCACGTGGCTTCGTGGGACTCGGGAGCACGTGGCTTTACCCGTGAGACACGTGAAAATTACGTGGCTCGAAAGAAACTCCGTGTGGCCGACAGGGCATTGTTATCGTGGGTTCAATGCAGGCAAAAGAGAATCTTCGGCCTCACAAACTTTTCATTGTGCCAGGATGCGTGACCGCGTGTTCAAACTGGAGGTGAAATGTTCTCGGACGAAGGACAGCGTTCCCAAAGAGGGAAAACCAAAAGCTTGGTTGTTTCTGCAGCGCATTTTTAGAACCAAGGCCTTGGCTCTTCTGGTTTGACCTGGAAACACGACACTGTCCTACCTCACGTCGTAATGCCGGTCCTCCACGTCCACCGGTTCGTCTCCCTTGTACCAGACGAGTTCCGGGTCAGGGTACGCGAACACAGCCACTGCGAGGACGACTTCTTTACTGCCCAGCGCCGTTTCCACCGGAGACTCCATTGGTGTCAAGTGTACGAATGTTTTCTCTGCAAAACAACGGCCTTGTGTGCTTGTGTGTGTGAGCGTGTGTGTGTTGTGTGTTTCAGAGCACTTTCATTGCGACGTCAACCAGGCACTTCGCGCGCGAGTGTGGTCTTGTTCTCGTCTGACATATTTCTCATCCCTTCAGGTACCGGACTTGTTTTTCTTGCGCTGAATGAGCCATTGTGAGACGTTTGAGTTGGAGGTGACGTAACGTACCGTGCACGTAGACGCTGGTGGCGGCGGCGCTGGCGCTGCCGGCGTGGTTGGTGGCGCTGCAGCGGTAGACGCCCTGATCGACGGGACGCACGCGCGCCACCGTCAGACGTGACGTCACCTCGTCGAACGTGTAGCCGTTGGTGACGCGCGACTCGCGCGTCGGGGGGTCGATCCGGATCCGAGACGAGTGCTGTGGGAAACGGAGGCGTTTCAAATTTAGTGTGTTGGATTTGTCACTTGGATCGTGAAGAAAAGATCCAAAAACTGCAGTGATCGTTCTGATGGCGGATGTCTTGCTCCAGGTACAGGCTGAAGTGTATTTTCCCTGAATCACTGGGAGAAAGTGCGCATGATTTCTCACTACAGGTGCGTAATTGACTGATCAATTCTCATCTACGCTGCTACTGTTCCACTAACTATACGAAAGTACAAACGCCGTCAGCAGCTTCTAAGTGTGTCACCACAAAGAATGAGTACCTACGTAGTTCAAAACTACACTGAGAGTGTACACAGAGTTAGTTACTTCCATTCAGTTCTCTTGAATCTCTGAGAATTGCTACTCCACCCTGGTTTAGATTGTGCATATGTCTTCTTGACGTAAAAGGAAAGAAGCAGAGCCACGCACCGAGCCTTGTACCTCATTGGACGTGTAGTCCCACGTGACGCTGATGACGTCACCACGCTTGACGCGCAGGACGCACGTGAGGCGCAGGCGCTCTCCCACCATCACGTGACCCGCGTGAGTGGACCGCAGCTCCGGCTGCGGCATCTCGCTGCTGCCTGTGGCGACACGTGACGCAGAGCGAGCACGTTATTGGACGTGAACGTGTTCAAACGGATAGGCCTTTGCTTGCGAAGTGGTGACCAGGTGACAACAGGTTTTGCAAAGGCTTTCGCTGACCTTCCAGGGGAGGTTCGTTTTGTTGCGTCACATTGTTTTGGGAACCTGGTTTCAATTTTCAAACAAGACCTGTAATCTTGTGTCATCGTTGGTTCCTTTGCTACTCAGACTTGCACAGCCAGAGATTCAGGGCAGAACCGTGTGACTGGAAGTGAGTTGACTTGGTCTCTGCCTCCACTTGTGAAGGTTCCAACTCGTGCCATTTCAAAGCCCTGGGTCTGAAGGTGTGCAAGGGTTGTCCAGGACTTTTCCGCTGCGCCACAACATCAAGAAAATGGCAAGATCCAGCGTGCAGTGGAAAATTCGTGGACAGCCCTACTACGCAAAAAAAGAAGTACGTTTGAATGTGAGGTAGATGGTGAGGTCCTGGGTGTGCCCCCGGAGCGTGGCCCTGCACACGAACATGCCGCTGTACTGTTGGTTCGGGAACCAGATTGTGAAGCCGATGCGCGGGTCGTAGGACAGATCTTCCCCCGCTTCAAATTCCTGTCAGAGAGAGCATCTGCAAATCTACACCATTGATTTGAGCATGAAACCCTGCGGTGCTCGGCAGGGACACGGATGGTCGTTGTCTTAGGTCTTTGGTGTGTTCGTTGCACACCTGCAGACACCGTATTCCCCCTTGTGCAAGTCGCACTGAAGTGCAAGACGGACGTCAACACCAACCTTTTTCGGAAACTCACAAACAGATGAAAGATGCCATCTTTTGAGTGCTCCATTTTTGGAGGAACAGGGTCTACGTATCTTGCACACAGATTGTGTGTGTGTGTGTGTGTGTGTGTGTGTGTGTGTGTGTGTGTGTGTGAGCGGTACCTTGTTCTGCCCCGTCTTGAGGAGCGCGACGCGGGCGCGCGGCGACGTGGCGCGGCACGGCAGCACGGCGGGGCAGGGCGGGGCGGGGCAGGGCGGGGAGGGGCAGGGCGGGGCGGGGCAGGGCGGGGCACTGTGTGTGTGTGGGTGTGTGTGTGTGTGCTGTGGTACCTTGTTCTGCCCCGTCTTGAGGAGCGCTACGCGGGCGCGAGGCGACGTGGCGCGGCACGGCAGCACGGCGGGGCGCTGCTGCTGCACGGCGAGAAAGAGCGGGACCCCGGGGTCGGCGCCCCGCACCGGGGCGAACAACTGCTCCGGGTCTGCAGCGAGAAGGAGGCGGCGTAGTGAGGGCGGCTACCACCAGGGGGAGGGGTGAACACCACGAAAAGAGCCGGTGAAATGATATGAGCAGACACCCCAAATTTTTGACATGAGTGTTTGGCCATTTGAGGTAGGAGCCTAAAATGGCCACATACATGTCTCCCCATTTTTGTTCAGGGGTGAAATGGCCCAGCACCCTTGCCTTGTGTACTTGGAGATTGTTAATCCCAAGTCTGGCCATTTCAAGTCAACTGCCTCCTCATGTGGGGTGTTTAGCTACTTCGTCACACCGGAAACCAAAACGGGAAATTCTGCGTTTTTCTGGTCCATAACGAACGTAACTTGTAAAAGTGTGCAGGAATTAAACAGGTAAGTTGGAAAGTGATACTTGACAAGCAAATTCAGAAAATTTGCCTGAGTTGTCTGAGGTTCTTTGCTGCTATGGAATATGATAATGATAAAGATGTGTGATTCGTCTCCTGAATCCGCGGCACCATCACCGTGTTTGACATCATAATCTCTTTATTGCCCATCAGGACTGGGGGAGGTGTGTTGGTTCGGGGGGGGGGTGCACCGCGAGACAAGCCCTATGTTGACCGTGTCACTTTGGAAGGCAAACACACGGCACAAGTCAAGCTTCGTGTCAATATTTCCAACCCTGTGAAAACAAAGGATTTTCAGTTTGGCCTTCAACCCACACCCGATTGTCCTTGCATTGTTTCTTTTTTTGGAAGCCAAAACGCCACAACAATGTCCTTGTTCGGCCAGGGTTTCCCTGTCATTCAAGATATTTTGCCTTTTCCAAGCAACAGACTCACTTCAATGACACCGGATCGTTAGGTCTATCTAGTCTTTTGGCAGCGCGATGCGCACGATTTTTCACAGTGTACAACTTGAAATTCTTGACAAGTTTTCGATGAGGGCACTTGACATGAGGGTGGTGAGGGTAAACACAATACAATTTACGATTGATAACAGCTCGCGACGCATACAAATGCTGCACGTTTGGTGTATGGAGGACGATGCTTCAGGAAACTCAGCCGTGCGCTGCAGGTGGTGACTGCGCTTCGGTTACATTCTTTGCTTCACGCAAAAATGTTGTCTTCATGCAGTGGTGGGCATCCTTCGTCACAGTAAGACGTACGTTTGCCCTTACCCACAACCGTTCTCAACTCGAAGCAGAAGACTCAAGCTTCTTGTTTGACTTTTGGCGGCCAAAATTGCTTGGGAACGACGCGACGGCGGGTCTGCGTCAATGGGGAGTTTCAGCAAAGTGCTCCGTAGACAACATATTTCACAGCTGTGGACTCTTCCAAAACAGGGAAGTTGCATCAGCAAGCCACGTGCTACGTGTACGTTTTGTGGCTACGGAAAGTTGTGCTGAAACTCCCAGATCTGTAGCGGCGTACCTTCCACGTAGAGGTAGACGGAGGCGTTGGCGGCGCCGGCGTCGAGATGCACGTAGGCGCACTGGTAGAAGCCGGTGTCGGCGTAGCGGACGCGCTGCACCGTCAGCCAGCTCTCGTGCAGCGCCGCCGGCGCGTCGCCGGCTCCGGTTCCGCCGCCGGTTGCACCGCCGGTCCGCGTCCGGTTCACAATCTCCAGCCGACCCGACATTCCCTGAATCAAAACAGAGACTGGAGTTCCTTGTCACGAAAGTTGTGTCGTGCCTTCTCCTCCCCCAGACAGCGAATCTGGGGAGTTTCAGAAATTTGGTTCAGAATTTGGTCGAAGGAGAGCAAAATGTACGTATCTTTTCTGCTTCAGTGATTGACAAAGAAGCGTTTTCGCGTGTCTGCATCAAGGAGTGACGGGTAGACATTCAGCCACGGATACGGACTTCCGCGTGGTTACTGTTTGCAAGAAACACCCATTGTGTAAGAGCGCACTTCAGACGCTCGGTCCTCACCTGCACGAAGGGCGTGTACCAGACGAGTGGCGCCGCCCCGGAGCAGCTCAGAGAGAAGCGGGCACCAGGGCGCAGCACCACCTCCTTCCGGTGCGCGTTGAGGACGGGCGCGCCGAGCCGACCCGCGCCCGCGTCATCGATCAGCGCTGAAACGGAGAACCAACACAAGTCTCACACGAGTTTAGAATACATGTAGCTGAAGCTGAAGACGGGGTTTTGCACAGAAAATCCTTCGGACAGCAAGCAACTTGCAAGGGAAACAACTCTTGGACCAGTTATCAGGGTGTTTTGACACTGAAAGCCTGGAAACAAACATCTTCCTACAACTGTTTCGTGAGACGCGGGAACAGAAGCACCGGCAGCGTCACGCAACTCAGATCACTTTGTTCCTGGCAACTTGCTTTTTGGTCCATTTTTCAGGTGTGTCCCACCCTGTAAGTGGCGCAAAGTGCAACAAAGCTGCATGGTTTACGGAGCTGCGAGGGAGGGTGGTGCATTCTCTTTCAGACCTACGGAATAACACACGGAGTGTGAACCTGAAAAACTTAGTCACAAAGCGAAGGAGGAAAAGTCTTATGAGGAAACTTTGGATGCAAGGCTTGACCGCGAAAACCTGCTGCAAGCCATGTCGAACGGCAAAAGAAATCTCTTTCTCGTCTTTGCTCCTTCTATATTTTCACCTGCATCCTATCGAGTGGAAAATCAACACCTGTTCCACTGAGATTTCGCCCTCCCAGATTCTATCACGCCCCAGCACACGTAAACATGCACTTTGGGTACAAACAACGCCACAAGTGCAAACGTGGGAACAAACTGGTTCGCAAAGCCGCCAGCTTCACTTTGAGAACAGCTCAGGCCATTTGATCTCAAAAGTAACGGTCCTCCAGAACACACCAAACTTCTTTGGGCTAATTTGAACTTATCATGAACTACAAACTAAATTTCAGAAAGAAAAGAGATTTCTGCAGGGGGGGGGGGTTACCGTACTGTCTCGTGTAAAAAGACGCACTCGTGTATGACACCCCCCCCCGAATTTGTCTCTATTTTCTGGTACCAAGGCCGAAAAACAATGAAAACTTAACCTCCTGTACAAGGCGCACCCTTCTTTTGGCATTCCTTTTTGGGGCAAACAAGTGCGTCTCACACACGAGACGCTACGGTAATTTCCTGCAGGATCCGCTGTCACTACGCGGGCGCCGGATTCTGACGGACAATGCCCCCACTGATTGACACATTGACACATGAGACAATGAGGGCGGCATTATCTCAATTACGGTCCTTCCGCGACGCCCGCATCCGTTACAGCGTACACACGTCCCGCGGACAGCAGACAAACACTCCGGGCGCAGCCAGCGTATCCGGTGTGAAACAAACCCCCGAAAAGTTTCAGATTTGTGGATTCAAGTTTTTCTTTCAATATTTTTTTCATTGAGATAAGGGGTTTTCACATTGGGTGACGCGTGGTCGTTTTCTGGGGTGTTGTCAAAAATTACGCCATTGGGTTCAATGTTAAATTTTGACGCCGACGTCAAAAAAAAATGACCGCGCGTTACCAATGTGACAAGCGCTTTAGAGACTCGTCCGTCGCGTTGAAAAGATCCAATTGGAGACGGTTGAGCACATTTCGGGTCAACGCCAGGTGCAGCTGAAATGCATCTTTGTCACCTCTGACCAAAAGAAAACTTTTTTACGTCTCCCAGTAAGAGATTTTGATTGCCTCTCTCCGTCAGTGCCACCTGGGGCGTGCGTGCACCATCATTGCTGAGTGATGTGAGTTTTACAATGCCCATTGTCCAGGTGATTCACACATTCTTCTGGTGTTCTGGTTGCGGAGTTTCAATGGGATGAGCAAATTGTGCATGGGAAGAACGAGTGGTGAAAGCATGAGTCAAGTCTGCAGATATTTTTGTTCGCAAAACAACGAAAATTTGCTTCACAGCAGAGCCACAATTGTCGCGCCTCCCTGGATCCACCAGGGCTCCAGTTCCCAGCTGCCGCTGTCTGATAAAGATTTGACACGGCTTCTGCAAACACTGCCTGCAACGCGAAACAACCTCCTGACGAGGGAGGCAAAAAGTTTGACACCTTTGTTTTCGTTGGTGTCAACTTTTTTGGCGCTCTGGTTGAATTTGGCTCCACAACTGTCAAGCCATCTTTGCGAACCCCCCCCCCCCGCCGCACTGTTTTTCGACAATGTGGAACAAAGGGGTCTCCAAAAACCTTCGGACGTTGGAATTTTCCTGAAGAATTGTCCCAGGGATGGAGGGGGTGCACCTGGATATTGACTTTGGACAACTTTTTGAAACAGCAGTGTCCCACCAACGGAGCATCCTGGAAACAGACTTTGTGATTTTTAAACACGAAACAAAACATGAGAAGTGGGCCAGTTCAAAAAGACATCTTGATCCGCCCAGGTGAGGAAACAAACAGATAGAAAGAAGATGGTCAAAGCAAACTCTGCATGCCTGACTTGTGGAGGGGGACAGTGCTGTGTGTCTCCGCACTCGAGGCAAATGTGTTTTGTGGTTTTCAAACCCGACCGAGGAAATACTTTCTTTTGCTGCAAAGCGCCATTCGTTTTTCTCCCAAAGGCTATAAAAATCCCAATCCTTTCAAAATAATAGCGTGGAATTGGACGCGCTTTCCCGTTTGTCTGTTGACCATCATGGTGAAGATTCCACACCCGGGATACAACAACGAGTTTTCATTGGCACACTTTGAAGCCCAAAATGTATGTTTTAGTACTGTTCAGACTCCTCTTATTGGGTTAAAGAGCAACTACCCTCAACTGACGACATTGCAAACCTCTTCGCAATCTCGTGGACTCAGGAACAGTGCAAAAACTGTTGCAGCTGTGTGACTTTGTTCTGCCAAAGCGAGTACTTTTTCAATGCAAAAAACCAATGCGTCGGACCTCATTCACCGCACAATTTCCTCCCCTGTAATTGGGGTGGGGTGATTATCGGAATTGCCCTGCGATTATGCGGTGCGCCCCTCAAAAAAACAACACCCCGCGCATACTGCTGTGCGCAGTACGTTTCAGAACTTCATATTTGGGAGGTTCCGCACAACAGGAACAACAAGTCTTTTTTGTGAATGAGAAAATTCTCTGTGTCACCATATTGATACAAGTTTTCATACTTTTGTTTATGACCCAAAGGTCCAACTTTTGTGTCTGTGTAAGATCATGACGTGGAAATGCACACGTTCACGTCAAGGCATGGCGTAGAACCTGATATTCTCACGTCAACGTCCACGTCTGCGCATCAGATTGCGGAACCTCCTTTTCACTGAAACTTTTGTGACAGTCCTTAATATTCCGTCTCGTGAACCTGGTGCAGTGCTCCAGCAGATCCAGGGTCGGGTCAGTGGACCGAGATTGGTTGTCAGCCCGTATGCGAGCACGAGTGAGTCAGTCCTCACCCTGTGGTTCCCGTTCAATTACACAACTGTTTTCTTGACCAAAGGTCTTGAGGCGTCGTGTGATTTCAACAGGCATGAACCATTCAGCAAAGTGTGAGAGAAGCCTGTCAACCACAGACTGCAGTTGCCGATGGCTTTCAGAATTACAACCAAAGTTGTTCCGGCGCACGCATCGCAATTTAACAGGTCGTCATGGCAAGTTGTTGTCCAACTATGTGAATTGCGCGCGCGCGCGCGCGGGCGCGCGCGCGCGCGCGTGTGTGTGTGTGTGTGTGTGTGTGTGTGTGTGTGTGTGTGTGTGTGTGTGTGTGTGTGTGTGTGTGTGTGTGTGTACGTATGTGTGTGTCTTCAAACTGAACCGACAAGCTTTCCTGTCGCCAATTCTACGAGCCACGAGCTACTTTGGTTCCGCGTCCCCAAATTGCGAGAAATTTTTCTTTGAAGAAATTTTCGCGTCTCACACCCTTGGGTCGGACCAAACCCCTCAGACCCTTTATCAGCTGAAACACGTGCCTAGACACCTATTTGCGCTTCCACTGTTTGACTTGGGACATGTGGATACAGCGCGGTGCCAGGATACATGATTAATAGTCCCCTAATATCGCACAATTGAGATTGGAACTAATTGCCCAATGATATCTGGATAAATGTTTACGGAAACAACGCGCTCAGGATTTACAGTCCGGAAGTTGTGTCATATTTTCACCAGGCGTGGCAGATGCACGACGCTGAACACAATTTTTTTCAGGTCTGCCAATTTGCGCATGAGAAAGTAGTTTTCTTCAGAAGTGAGCAGAGATATACAGTACACTCCGAGTCTCCACAGCTCGCAAAGTTTGAGTGACAATTGAACTTACCGTGTAGGGATTGCACCAAAGCGAAGACAAGAACCGCACCCAAGCTGGATGTCGACATGTCGGTAAAATCCAGTTCCCCCAAATCAGACAATGCCACGACTTTCTTAAATCTTCATTTTTCACGACAATTGACGCACACAACAGGCAATGCAGCGTCCAGGTCGCCTCCCCGGAGGCTTGTGTTGTCAGTGGCAACAGCTTCAGTCTCGGCTCCAGCGCTGCGCGCGCACGTGGTCACGTGGTCCTCCTCTGTGCGAGACTGGTCCGAGCGCGGAGGCTGACACGCGCTCTGTGCGGGTCGCTCCTCCCCCTGCGACTCGCACCCGCTGGCTGCGCGCGCTACATCCCCGCTGCCCGCTCCGCTCTGTGCCGCGCAGAGTTTGCACCAATTGCGTCCGAAGATCGGTGTGGCTACGCTATAGGACACACGGGAATAACTTTTTTCCGACGAACAGTTGCGACTTGGGGTATTCATTGCACAAGAGAGACACAAGGGAGATGGGAGAGAGAGAGAGAGAGAGAGAGAGAGAGAGGGAAACAGAAAAGAAAGGGATGAAGAGGCAGAGAGAGCAAGTGAGAGAGAGAATGACAACTCGGAGTGAGAGAATGAAACAAGTGAGAGAGAGAGAGAGAGAGAGGGAAAGAGAAAAGAAAGGGATGAAGAGGCAGAGAGAGCAAGTGAGAGAGAGAATGACAACTCGGAGTGAGAGAATGAAACAAGTGAG
>JAAUXT010047632.1_pt1 | contig 28399 bp, 26 predicted proteins | sample 7278171 | NCBI WGS metagenome assembly JAAUXT01 (sample SAMN14350112, study PRJNA611818) | marine sediment metagenome | isolation source: surface marine sediment (1.8m) | place: French Polynesia: Moorea | collected 2018-08
ACCTGTCTGTCTGTCTGTCTGTCTGTCTGTCTGTCTGTCTGTCTGTCTGTCTGTCTGTCTGTCTGTCTGTCTGTCTGTCTGTCTGTCTGTCTGTCTCTCTCTCTCTCTCTGTGACACACACACACACACACACACACACACACAGAGGGAAATTGAAGCTTGTTTTCTTGCAAGAATTTCTTCCAACGATAAGTTTGAAGCAGCAAACGCTTGGTCTATCGTTCTCGGATTTTCTGTTGATGATTGGTTACACTTCAGGGACTCTTGGCGAAGTTGAAAAGGACGACTCACGAAGGCGGAACCATCGGTCTGGTGATGAGAAATGATCGCTTTGTGAGCTTCCTTTTCTCCTTCGATGATGTTTTACGAGATGTGTGTGTTCTTTGGAAAACAAAAATTGACTGAACGTCCAGTTCTTACTGATGCTGACTGAAAGAGTTCTCAATTTGCGAAATGTGTGTTCGTGCCGTGTTCCTGCAAACAGAGAATGCTCCGCCGTCTGCAGACAGCTGATCTGCGTCACGTGTTGCCTGCAATTACACCCAAGTTTGTGCGCCTTGAATTGTTGCAGCTCCTTTTGATGGCAATCTATTGGACGGCAAGCTCTTCACGTTGCCACAGGAGGAGTCACAGGTCTCGTATAAATTCTGCCGATGGTCAATACAGTGGGACAAGTGAAACATCACACTTGGTCAGAATGTTGGGGGCAGACTCTCGGACCTTGTTTCTGCTGCGTTTCCTCCAGCGATTGATTTGACCGCCTTTGAACAATGTCTGTGAGAAGATCAAACGTTATCACAGTAAATCATTGTGAGGACTCATTGCTTGAGACAATGCTTCATTGAATTGGATGCCTTTTGCCTCTCTCTTCTTGAATAGAGCGGCCGAATTCACTTGGCCTTCTCCGTGACATCCGCGGAAGAATCGATGACGTTTGTGTGCTGAACGGATCAACTAAAATGATTGCACCAAATGTGCGCGATTTCTCTGCATTTTAGTTTTGTTATCATTCCATTTCAGAAAAAAAACACATTTCAAATGATACGGTTGAGAATGAAATTCAGCGAGATGGGCCACGTGACACTGCGCTCAGTTTGTTAGCGGACGGTTGCAGTGGTGCCAAACTCGTTCTGCAACACTCAGGACATGCCGAAACAAGAAACACGGTCAAGTCGTCCAAGGAACAGCGGCGGTTCTGGTTTGGCTGTGGTGTCGAGCCCACGACAACTGTTGAAAAGAGTAGAGGAGAGAAAAAAGAAAGGGTATTTCATTATCACTGCCGACCTCATTGGAGGATCCAGTCCAAGTTGAACAAGCTCGTGTAAGCCTCAGGAGGCTGATGCGTGCAGATTGGACTGATTGCCAGTGCCTCACAAACAATTGGCTGCCGAGGTTAAGTCAGGAAGGAAGGTCGGTTGTGGTGAGCGAGTGCTTTGTTTGGTCCTTCTACAGTTTGCAACAGTTCAATCTCCTTGCACATCCCTGGGATCCGTTTGTGACAGAGATTTAGCTCCACATCTCTTTTGAAGCAGTTGCCGGATCTGAAGTTTCTCCGAGCCGGATCCTGCAGGACGAAGATGAAGCTCATTATTTTTACCCCTGATTGAGCAGCCACAGTTTCACAGGTTGACAGGATGCTGCAGAAGTTGTTGAGACACTGTCGCTTTGACTCTTTCGTTGAATATTCATTCACAATTAGTTTACTGAAGCCAAGCTTTTAAAAGAGCTTTTTTTCTTCACACAAACAACTTTGTCGTGTCACTTGCATTTTCCTCGTCTGCGGAATGCACTGGAGTGTTGGGTTACATTTTGGCGTGATAGAATATGAATGGAAGCCTTGCAGCAAAGCCGTGGAGTTGCTTGAATACAATTTTGCTGCTGTTCGTTTCTCCTCTCTGGTCAAATGATTTGCCTTTGTGACTGCACATTGAGAAACGTGCTCTGAACAGTGAGAAAAACAGGATTATCCCCGTGTTGGAATGGCCTTGTTTGTGTCTCTTGTATGTGAAAATTCAATATCCCTGCCTGTCGTCTTCCTGAAAGCTGTTTGATCCACAGAAAGCGCCAAACCTCTGGGCTCTTACAAAGCAACATTTGCATTTTCTGAGTTTCTCGAACAGCTGGAAGTAGCGTGAGGCACTCGTTTCCGTCGCTGCACTTTGCCTGGAGAAGACGCGAAAGTTTCTGATGGACTTCCAAGTGGAAAGTACATTGAGGGATTGGGGATCAGAAGGGAGCTCGTTTCCAAGTCCAAAGCCGGGATTAGGAAAGCGGCTTGTGAGATGGAAAATGAATGCGACGTCGGGTTAAAGTAATTGTTGTTTGCATGATCCTGTATGGTAATCAGACAGTCCTGATTGCAGGCCTTTCGTAGTGCAGGCGAATTATGTATGACAAGTGCACCTGCCCACTTCACAACACGAAGTTATTGTTACATGGTAGAGCAGAGCAGTTGATTGCGTGGGACGTGTCCTTGCTGTGAGGAAGTGAAATAGAAAGTTGGGCACGTGACGTCCAACTCGAAGACCGGAAGTGAAGAATAGTTGGTCGTGGCACCCTCAAATTCGGTTCTTAGTGAACAGCGGTCTTCACTGCAAACATGTTGGAAGCATCGAAGTCAAGTTACTTTCTTCACTGTTGCGAGTGGACTCCAAACTTCCGTAGTTGCGCTCGTTAGCAGGCGGCCGCTGTGTCCTTGTGCAGCTTCAATGCCTCGCATGCCCATTGTTACCACCGACGGGGCAGAATTGGTAAATGTGGCAGGATCGCCACTTTCTTGAGACCATGGTGGAGGACAAATTGAATCGTGTGCTCCACACAAAGCAGCGCTGTTTCACAATCGTGCTCGGAGCTGGAATCGCAACATGACCACTTCTGCACGAGATCCCCAAACCCCTCGGGTCCGTGCTTGGATTTGTGCAGTGCCTTTGAAGGTGTTGTTTCCCTTTATCCGAATGGATTCTTGGTCACTCGAAGAAAGCGTGTTGCAGCCAGCGAGGGACCGAGCAGACCGAGGTACAACGAAGTTTATGTCGGCTCCATCTTCTTGTTTGAGTTTTGAAAAAAAACTGGATTTCCGTCGGCCAATTCGGGCTAATCAAGTTAGGCCTCTCACTCACGTCTTCTCTTCCAGGGTTTTGAAAGGCGAAATGTTGGGCTGATGAGATTTGGCAGCTCATCTTGGTTCCATCGAAACGTTTAAGATGCCATCTTCTTCAGAAATGACGCCTTAATATGGCGTAATTATCCCACTGAGTGATGTCTAAAATGGTTAGGTTTGCTTCGGGGAGGAACATTTCAGAGAGTTTCTGCTTAATTATTCACGTGTCTTTTGGATGCCTTTCAGAGCGCACGTCGCTTTCCTTCCGCGTCTTTTTCGTGACTGAAGCAACTCTTTTGAGTTGAAAATGAGCTTTTCCTGATTGGGAGGTCCTGTGTTCACGAAGTTTACAGAGATGGATGGAGGAAGCGAGATCACAAAATCGCTGCCTCTGCGCTGCAGCGTGTGAAATACCTGAGCGAGATGCTTGACCCGAGAGACGCAGCGCTGCCTCGACAACGAGCTTTTCCACGTTGAGTGAGTGAGGGACAGGGAAACCTGCAAGGGAAATTTACCGTGTAATCGCCGGACGTACGCGGAAAGTAAGCTGAATTGACGTGGATGGTGGAGAGGCAAATCATGAGAATTGACCTTTACAGGCCAGACAAGGATCAGTGAGGGTCTTCGATGTTGAACTTTCGGGTCAAGTGGTGAAGGCACAACGTTTGAGCGCAGCTTGGTGGCCAACAAACCAACAACGGGAAACAATGTATGAAGACCGCAACATTTGTCTTCGCTGAAAACCTCAAGTCCGTCGCAAAATTGAAACAAACGCGGCCGTTCATTTGACGGTCCCTTCAAGGTGTCCCAAAATGAACCTTTCTTGTTGCTTTGTGTTTGCTGACAGCTGATTGCGAGTCGCGAAACGTTCTTGGTGTTTGTTGCGATTTCTACATTGGCGCTGTGTCCTGCACTCGCGAGTTCACGGACCCTGATGCGGGCCGAACCATCTTCATATTGCGGCCTGTCGATGTAAAACTGGCAGGAGCTATTGATGGCCCAGACTCTTCCGCTGGTTGTGAACTTCTTTGCTCTTGCAGGCAATATGTTGCTGGTGCCTCCTCAGATTGAAAAAGCCAAGGTCAACCACTTCTTAACCCAAAAGGGAGAGGGGAGTTCAATCAATTTCCTGCGTCGTGGCCGAAATGTAGATGTAGATCAAGATCGATGGTTCCATCCAGTGATTCAGAATACACGGCAAAGTTGATACGTCTGCTCTGTTCCGTGGGTCTGTCTCCCGGACGCCCAGTTGACCTTTAAACGGCTGGACTCTTCGTGTCTACACTCTGAAGTAACAGCTTACGGTACTCAAATAAATAGAGAGGTGTTTTTCTTGGGTATCATTCAAGAGCTCCTTTCTGAAAAAAAAAAGAATCGGGGATGAAAGAAAGCTTTTGTTGGTGTTGGTTGCCTTGCAGTGACACACGTTTGAGAACAAAGGGATGAGGAACTACCTGCCTGAATGGATGAAAACTGTCCTGGTGTGTGAGCGGCAATTCTCGGCGTGGTGATTAAGCAGCTTGATTAACGGCGCAAGCTGTCCCCGTGTACCGGTGTGATAACGCACGAGGCGCCGGAAGCGATATTCAAGGTGAATCGTGCAGCTCCGTCCCACCTTCCTTTTGTCATTGCCACCAGTTGACTCCGATCCTGCTGTGCAGTACGTGCACCGTGAGGATCTCCAGGAAAACCAGCGTCAACGGCTGATGGGCTCGTCCTGTCAGTTTGGCACATTGTCTTTCTTTCTGACAAGGTACTTTATCTGCGCTCAAACAGAAGGCGTTCTCGTTCTCGTTCAGAGCAGGAGCTGCAGACTGCAAAAGCCAATGAGCGACTGGAGCTCACATGTTGAACAGAGCAGTTAATTGAAATTTTCTGATGTGATTGGGAACGAGTCGTGTTTGTGAAGCAATTTCACAGTCCGGGTCTCGCGATGAGTTCTCGCGGAGCCCCTCGGAACAGCTGATCGTTGTTCAGCCGAAGCCGCAGTTCCTGTCGCTGTGAGTGGGACACCGCTGCACTAACTGGACACGTCCGCTGTGCTAAAAGGTGAAGGAAGGCAGTTTGCCCAGAGCTTTCCACGATGGTTGCTGTCTCGATCTCTCCGAAAAAGAGGTCACCTACAAGTTAGTGCGGCGATCAGGTCCTATTTTCCTGTCTCGCACCCCACACAACCCGTTTGAATCTTCCTCCGGCTTCGAAATGACTCAAAAGAAGCCACACTCTTGACAGTGTTCCCGGTGCCACGCTCCAGCCTCGTCTCCCAAAAGCAGTTGATGCGATTTGGAAGCAGGGACAGCAAAGTCAATTATGTGGGAACGTTGGCTTCTCAGCAGCTCTCCGGTGACGTTAAATTAAATTGAGGTTCGTAGATAAGGTGCGAGACTTGCTTGTGAACATCTTGATGAAAGTCGGTTGGAAAGGAGCGCAGGGATCTCGAGATCCATTTGCGACAGTCTGCATTTGGTGAAGGAGGCAGGGAAGCTTGTGATGCGCTTTGAGTGGCTGTTCTTCGCTTTGCACACCTGTGCAGACTTGAGCCTGTTGAAAAAAGTAATGTTTTTGTATTGGTTTCAATAAACAAAACGTTTTACCCTGATCGATTGTCAGTCGCGGTCCACCGAAAGTGAATAACCTCAAGCTGAACAGAGCTCCTCGTCCACTCTGTATGCAGCAGCACACTGCAAGACTCGGGCCCCATACATTTGGGGACGAGGAATAGCTCTTGGGTCCGCAGCAACTAAATCCATATCTTGTACCAAATTTCCTGTCCGACTCCTTGAGACTACTGCTCAATTTTGTCAGGTTGTGGAGGTATGCCCAGAATTTATAGATCTCATTTGAGCAAATTCTGGCTTTTTTCCTGCCACAGAGTTATGTAATTGGATATAAAGTGTAGGGAGTGGAGTGTGGAGAGGACCGAGAGATTGATCTGTGTCGGTAACTCAGTGGATCGTTGTGAATTACATCTGAAAATATAATACTGTTCGTCCGTGTGATTTGGTGATGATTGTAGTTGTGAACATTTCTTTGGTTCTGTGTGGAATCATTGAAAATTATTTCAAAATTCTTGTTTTATTTCGCGTATCTCTTTCATGAAAATCGAAGCACTCGTATTGAACAATCCTTTTCGTATTTGCAATTCGAGCTGTTTTCTGATTGACGCGTCACCATCGCGTCAAGCGTTCACTTCTGTGTGATGTGACAAAGCTTCTTTTCATTCTGCAGTGCAGGAAATGTCGGATTCCGTCACAGATTGAAGCAGCAGTGCCCAATTGTCGTTACAGAACCAGCGTGAAGGCGCGAGCGGCAGCGGCGAGGGGCGCGCCGGTGGTGGCGGCGGCGGCGCAGGAGGTAGGGAACGTCATCACTCGGACCGCGGGGCGGCAGAGCATCACTCCCGGGGTCCGCCCCCGATCCCGCCTGGGGTTCAGCGCCAGGATTCCTCGCCTCCGCAGCTTGGTTAGTACTAACGCTTTGCACGCCGCTTCAGGCCGGTTCACTGGGAGAGACACGTGATTCGTGGGGAACACGAACATTTCTGTTGTGTCCATCCCATCGTGAATCGACCTCGCTCACAATGCACTAACAGGGAGGGAACGCGTAGCTTCATATGTCTGCTGTATTTGAGTGAGGATTTTCGTTTGTGATGCTCGGGTTGTTGATCGCTGTTGGTCGCCTCAACACAAACGAAAGTGTCTCCTGAGAAACATTCAAAACGGCAGTTGCTTCCGCGTAGAATTAGGCCCCGTCTGCTTTCGCTACAGCAGTTTGCTTTTGGATAATCTCAGGGACAACTGACAGGTCCTTCCCAACAATGTGTAAGTTCGGACAGTCCAACCGAACATTGGACTGGCATTAGCAATTCTAAAGTAACCGGACCATCAGCTGTGAACGTCAACCCACCTGAGGTTTTGGGCGAACCTATTTTGAATCTTCTGTTCTTCGATGAAAAGTCAGTGGCGGATGTTGTGCACTCATGTCAAGTTCGATCTGGTGCACGTGTTGACGGTGTCTGCAGGTCTCGGCGGAGGCCGCGAGGTGCTGCCGGACCTACTGCCGCGACAGACGCCGCCGCGGCCGCAGAACAGTCAGCAGACGTCGCCGTCCGTGCGCGACAACTCGTCCAGCGAAGAGGTGAGTGTGCGCGGGACCAGTGTTGCCACTGAAACGAATCGAGTTGGGGGTGTGTGGCGCAGCGTGCGTTCAGACGTTTCTTTGCAAATTCAATACTGCAAGCGACAGACATCCTGGTTTGATGGGGACAGCTCATTTACTAAAATTCACATATTTTACCTGTAGTCAGCGAGGCAAAGGGGAAATTGTGCTCATGCAAACAAACGTCATTCCTGCTGCAAAATGTTTCCGCTTGTTTGGAATCTGTCGTCACAGTTCAGACTTGAGTTTTGTGTCGGTTGTGCAGCGCACTCTGAACTGAAGAAGACACAGTGGTTGTGCGGAGCTGTGACTGTGATGAAAAGTCCATTTGGAGATATGTTGGATCTGTCCTCTTGCATCACCATAAATAATAGACTGATGCTTTTAAGATGTCCCTTGTGAGTGTACATGGCAGCTCGTAGCAGCTCGGAGGAGTCAAACATTAAATTCTCGTTGTGTTGAGCTTTTAACACGGCAAAGAACCTTCCTAAATCATCATCTCACTGAAACAAATGTGCTCATGAACTGGGAGAAAAGTTCTTGTGAAGTAAGTTGTTCACCTGCCGTCGGATTCCGACAGCAGTGCGTTCGCGTGGACGTGTCCTTTGTACGTCGTGCGGGTTGTGCCTGTTCAACCAAGCCGACCCAACAACTGACGAAAACAACTCAAGAAGCTCACAAAATGTTTCGGTACAGTTTTGGCATGTAGGCGAGCACCATTTCCAGAACACGAGAACAAAAAAATCGTGAGGTGCGGAAAAGGAAGTGACTTGTTCAGTTTCTTCTGTCGATGTTTAATTGCAAGGCGATGAAAGAATGGTGTAGTTTCATCACGGTGAAATGCAACCCAGGGTACGGTGGGACGATTGAATTGTGGACATTTTGACCATTCACTCCACCACCAAACATTTGTGTGGAGCTTCATGGTGTGACAGATCGTCCTTCTCATAGAACCCACGATGTCTGTCTAGAAATCATCCATCACAGAGCAAAGCGGAGTGTGACAGCCGCTGTCTCACGTTATGGATTTGTTGTCACTGACGACCTGAAAGTCAACAACTATTTGCCTCAGCTGGGGAGGGGGTGATAAAATCCAACTGGTTTGAGGTCGTGTCATGGAACCGAAGAGTTGTGAATCGGGGAAATTTCACTGCTGTGCGTCAATGCATTGTTCATGTGACGATCTACTTTTTTCAAGCCAGAATATGTATCGATGGTCAAGAGAGAGGAGGCCAGCTGTAAAAAACGAATGGCCACTCTCAAACTTTTAACTGACTGGCCATTCATCTTCATTAGAGTGCACCACAGTCGTCAAAAGAAAGTTTCATGCAGTCTGCTTCCAGTAATGGACTTGGCCGCAGAAAGAGTTTTCACAGCAGTCAAAGCTCTCATTCAGTGCACCCTGACACTGCACCTTATTTTCGCCGAAAATCATATGGACGATCTGTCAGGCTGGATTTGGTACCATTGAATTGGTCAATATCGGCATGAATGCTGTTTCAGAGTTTCCAATAGACTGTGAAATAGATGTTGTGTCAGATCGTTGAAAACCTGTCGTGAAAGGCCGCTGTGCTCAATTTTCTTCTCCGCCCCATTTGAAACATTTTCAGTCGAGCGAACCGTTCGCTACGCATCTGTCGCAGTCGCAAAAGATGTACTTGAGGGGAGGCTATACATAGATCCTTATTCCGAGGAAGAATTTTCGGTTGTTGACATTCCTGTGTTCCTGCATTTCTGCAACATTTCAGTCACGTGTCACCCTCAGGTGACGCAACAATGGAGAGATGTGCGACTAACTTGGGCGTCTGTTTTTAGTACGTTCGTAGGATAAGTTTGACCTGCTCAATCTCTCCGAACAGTGTTGCTGATCACTTCTCATTCAAAGTAGCTTACACTCACCACGACTGTCGCGCATAAATTTTTGTGAACGCGTTAAAAGCCTCTTTAAAATTGACTTCCTGAAGCTGAGTTCACACGTTTGGGGTGACGGAAATAGGAGCTATAAATCCATGTTGGTCGGGACGCTTCCAAGGGAAGAACCACGGGCGTTTTCATTTGTTTAAGTGGAAAGGCATCATGAACCCGACGAGGTTAAAGCTGCCAAAGTAATGAGAAAGGAACTACGCCCATATTCACATCATGAAATTGCCACCGGAACGACGAGCAAACGGTGCAGATTTGCCTTCGTGAGCGCAAAAACCTGGTGGTTCTTGCTGATCTAGTCGTTTTGTTTCGTGTTGGAGTTTTCTTTGAATTTTCTCAATTTCGTCCGTGTTGATGTCACCCTCACAGTGATGTCTTGAAGGAACTGCAAACGACATTGTCACGCAACTTGTGAGATTTCTATCGATAGAGTGGCATGACCTGCGCCGCAGTGGAAACTCCTTATTCATTTGGAAATCAAAAGCATTGGCATCGACCGAATCTGTTTAGCCTCTGGCAAGTGGGTGTGTTTGTGTGTTTCAGTGAGTGGCATGGACATTGCATGGAATGTGTGTGAAGGGAGGTTTCTTCGCGTCACGGCTTTGTCGCACGCGATCTGCGATTCCCCAGCACTTGCAGGCGGGATTCCTCAACGGAATTGTCAACAAGCCCGTGTCAGATGTTCAAGGGCCGGGTTGTGGTCCAGAATTCAGTTGGATCGCAGTGTGTGTTCGATTGTAGTGTGTGCCATGTTGCCCAAATTGAGATGGTTGTGACGCGTGATGAATCAGGCTGATTTTGTGGCACTTGACCAGACGTGGCGGGGGCTGCGGTGTCCACTCGCGCAACACAGTGAGACGGACTCTGACATATCTCTGATCAGTATTCACGTCTTTGCGCCGACACTGACACTTGGGCTTCAGGGTCTCTGCCACTTTGGACGTTTTTCGTTCGACGCACTAAATTGATCCTATGCGGCTGTAATTGTGCTGAATTGCTCTGATTGAGCTGGAATTACAAGGGACTTGAAACCGGCAGGGAAAAGTGGCGCGGGAAGGAGGACCTGCGAGGAATGGGTAATGCACCGCAGAAAGCCTTTTCCAAAACAGGTTGTAACCCGAGGGGCTCGAATATGTGGAGCTCAGTCTGGTTTCTTTGGGCAGATCCTTTCCCTCCAAGGTCTTCGAAGTCTCTTTCCAGAATTCGTTTTGAGAGAGTTCTTTTCTTTCTGAGTTGGATTCATTCATCTTCTGTTGAAATCCACATCATAGATTTAAATTCTTTTCCCATAATTTGCATGAAGCCCGTGAAATGCTTTTAACACCATCGACTTCTGCAAAAGAGTCGTTTCCCAAATGCTTCGGGATATTGAAGCAATGGTGTTTGATGTAACATTCTCGGTGCAGAAGATTTATGGATCGTTTATTTTGTTCGAGACACAGGAGATCAGGCGGTGGAAGATTATCTGCACAAGTCAGGATCCGTGTTCCCCTAAAAAGCCCTCATCCCAGCCAATAAATTAGGATTTGAGCGGTGATGAAGTTTACTGCATAACTGCATAAAAAATTCATAAGGTGGAACCTCCCTGTGTAGGCAATGCTTTTGGTAGAAAGATAGATTAAACTTTCTCGGAAACTGGACGATAAACGTTGTCCAACAGTTCAACAACAGTGGCACAAAATGTAATTTTTGGGAATACGAGCGTGTGCACGCACGTTTGCGTTGCCTTCCTTCCCCTGCCCACCTCCGGCTTTGCATTTCGCTTTGGCCCGCAGCACGTGAACTGTTCTTGGTCCTCCCTTGAAACACATGATGCGCATTCCTCAAAGCAAAAAATCGTCTCCCAGCCTCTTTCTTGGTGAAGAAATGGAAAGAATTCAAGCTGGTTTTTGATTGAAATCTACAAGCTGCTCAACTTCCTTTTTGAAAATGCCGGGCCGATGTCCTGAGAGCTGCAGAATCCCTTGTAAAGAAGCAATTTTCCACTGGATGCCTGATAACAAGTACTTTGGTGTTACTCGTGAGCGTCTTCACAAATCCCGGGGAAGATGAAATCAGGACGGTGGATCTATTTTGGTGCAATTTGCTTTCATTGGTGAACAGAAGGCTATTGTCGTGTTGAAAAATGTCGGGCTTGAATTGACAGGCAGAAGAGAAGTGTTGTTAGTGTGGAACTCACCTTCAAAAAGTTAACAGCCTCCTCTGGAGAAGAAACAGCTTTGAAGGGGAAGGGTTTCACACAAGAGGCAGTGCGCACTGCAACTGGATGTGTGTGCGATGTCGCAGGATGTTTCATGTGGCACAAAGGAACTTGTCTTCCCAGCAACCAGTGTCTTGGGATGATATTCTGTGATCAAACAAAGACAATTTAATTGGAAAGATTTGGGGGGGTGCAGATTGGTGACAGGCGGGGGAGGGAAGGCAAGTTGGAGTTGGGATAACAAACTGCCACCCACCTTCTGAAAAAAAGAAAAATTCAGGTGTGACATTGTTACTCACCAAGTGAACAAAACGAACAAATTGTCAGGTGGTGACAAAATATCAACCACTGAGTGAAAAAAGACAAATGACAGGTGAGGGTGACAGATGGAACAAGAAGACATCTTGGCCGAGGTGACATCAAAAAGAAAAGAAACTTCCAGCACATTGTGTTCTTGCTCTGGAGGGACATCGCACAAAAAGGAGGCTGGATAAAAAGGACGAAGGAACAACACGCGAGTGCTTGCAGCGGCGGATCTTTCAAAGCGCCCCCACCCGTCTTGGAGATGTACGAGCGTCAGTAAGCCCAGCTAAACTGCTGCAATCCCTGTACGGAATTGGTTCCTCAATGCAGAGGATAAAGACCTAATTGTTTTCTGACAGGAACTGCTTTGATGGACAATGTAGGATCTGCATAGCAAGTGAACGCCCCTCCAACAAGTTGTCCATTAGCTCTCGAGGAGGCTGCTTCCGCTTCAGCTGTCCCCGAAAAAGCGAACATCTTGTGAAATCATCACGAGTTTCTTGGGCGGAGACAGAATGCGCCCATATTGTCAGAACATGCACAAGAAATGGAAATGGTGAGGAGACTCCAGTTGATACGACTCAACCATGTACGAGTATGCTCCATGCGGCGCTTCTCATTCTGTTGCCCAGCCTTGTGAACAAACAAGACGGTGCATCCCTAAAAATAATCACGGCGTTGTCTGCAGGAGATAAAAAGAAAGATGGATTATTCCCTCCTGGCAGGGTGTGACCTTGCCCATGTCGCGAAGAAATTGCTTTCTTTTATTGCATTGATGAAGGACTAATTGTTCACAGTCAAGCGGGCACACATTTCTGTGGCCACACAATCAGCACGTCTCTCGACTCTCCTTCCTCGTACATTTCCGCCAGTATCATGTCGAATGGGATGTTCGTGCAATGGAGGTCGATTTGAGAGCCACGGGTGTACACATCGGACTGGAGTGCAGCGTTGCGAGTCGAAGCGAGATTCTCGCTAGAAGCTTTCTTTCAGTGCCTTGCTCGCAGTGGCGACAATGTCACGTCTTCTGTCCTCCACAACAGGATACAACTGGGGCGGGGGTCCTCCATCCTTGTCCTCTGACCTGGCCAGAAGTTGACTTCCATTTTCTGTCTTCCATCCTTGTGCTGTGTGAGAGCACGCAAAATGTGTGGCTCACAAGCAAGTTAACTGAAACCCACACTGTTCTGGCAAAAGATGCAACTTGTGGGGGCACATCCTTGACCATCAGTTCCCAGGAAGCAGAGACAAATTGGTTTTGATACCGAGGACTCAGCTCGGGTAGAAAAGTGCGTCTTCATCACGTCAGTGTTCTTACCTTTCCGTCCGGCTGAGAAAACCAGGTTCACGAAACTATCTTACGAGACGAACAACAATTGAACACGAAGAGAATATTTTGTTTGTCAAAGGTTGTAACAAATGATGTGCAATTTAATGTGTTTTTAGTATCGTCTGGCGCTGAGCAAGCCTCCAATGCGGAAGAACGAATCGTCCAAGTCTTTCCAGGCGTTCGGATTCGGTGCCAACACGACACTGACGCGACAGGACCCGTCCGCGTCCAACTCCAACATCAATCAGGTGAGAAGAATGATCAGCATGTCACGTTAAATCGCCCAGACTTGTCGCCTCCTGGCTCAATCCGGCACACTGTCCGCGGTTGGAGGAACAAACTGCACTGCTGTCTGCAAACGATTTGACTTGTGTTTGAATACATCAGTCTCAGAACTGCGTTGAAATCTGTGTCAGTTTCTCCGTTGTGTCAGTGGAAAGCATTGTAACTGACTGTGTTCGTCGTTTCAGGCAAGAAGAGGTTCTCAGATCAACGTGAACGTCGCGCCAACAGTCATCGACAACGATACGCCGGAAATCCGCAAATACAAGAAGCGCTTCAACTCGGACATCCTCTGCGCTGCGCTCTGGGGTGAGAACACGCAGCGCGCTGTGCATCTCCTTCATTCGGTTTGCTCAAAAAGATCTGTGAACAATGTTGTGTGTGGAAGCTGAAGACGTTCTTCTTCTGCGCAGGAGTGAACTTGCTGATCGGAACGGACAGCGGTTTGATGCTGCTCGACAGAAGTGGTCAAGGCAAAGGTGCGTACTGTCAGCAATGAGCGAGCGATGAGCCAGCTTTGACCAGAATTTTCGATTCGGCTCCTGCCCTCTCCTTGCCGTCGCGGCGGTCGTATATTTTTGGCGAACACAGTACTTGTATAGTTGTCAAAATCAGTGAGAACTGTGATGTCGCAAAGAAAGCACGAAATGATCTTTTGTTGTTCCCTTGCAGTGTACCAGCTGATCTCCCGCCGGCGCTTCCAGCAGATGGAGGTGCTCGAGGGGCAGAACATCCTCGTCACCATCTCCGGCAAGAAGAACAAGATCCGTGTCTACTACTTGTCGTGGCTCAAGGCCAAGATCTTCAAGGCCGACACCGTCAGCGTGAGTATCGTCGATTCACTTCACTCAAACTGGAACCGGTTGCTATTCGTCTTGAAAGATGAATGTTGTGCTGAATCTGGAAGGATTTTCAGAAAGGTGCCAAAAGTGGAACATGTTTGAGGACGTTCGGGACACCGGCGCCACTGTGATGAGGCTTGATTGATTTACAGAACGACAAACGGAGTGGGTGGACGAACGTGGGTGAAATGGAGGGCTGCATCCACTTCCGCATCGTCAAGTACGAGCGAATCAAGTTCCTCGTCATCGGTATGAAGGACGCAGTGGAGATCTACGCCTGGGCGCCCAAACCCTACCACAAGTTCATGGCCTTCAAGGTGCGCGCCAGCCTTTACTCGCAAGAAACCGATACCATGGTGGCGAACGGTCAAAGTGAGCAAGTTGTCCACCGTTATTGAAGCGTTGTCTACCGCTTGTAGTCGTTCAGCAACCTGGAGCAGAAGCCGCAGCTGGTGGACCTGACGGTGGAGGAAGGTCAACGCCTCAAGGTCATCTACGGGTCAAACCGCGGGTTTCACGCCATCGACCTCGACACATCTCTGGTGTTCGATATCTACATTCCCTCACACGTGAGTTTCTCTTCAGCAATCGGTTTGTGTTCACCGGAATGTGTGAAGACCATTTGGAAGAATGATCCGTCGTTGTGGCATGTGATCTAGCAGCTCGGTTGTAGTGCGCGTTCTCATGTCCCTACCAATCACCTGTGGTTTTGTGTCTCGGATGACAGAGCGTTGGAGATGCGTGGTGGTGACACGAAAGAACGTCTTTGTCAGTATGGTTGTGGAATTGACAGTTGCTCACTCTTTCTGTTACTGTTTGGGTGTTTTGTATGGGTTCTTACTTGAGCCTGACGGCAGTCGGTGAGCGGGATTTTCGGTGTTGCTTTGCGTCACAAAGTCTGTCGCTAAGATGTGCCAGACCGCTGCCCTCCATTGATTGTCAACTTGTTTACCTGCTTCCTTGCAATTCAAGAATCACCATGGCCACTCGAGTCGCGGCGCGTGTCTTGCCTGATTTGTGTCCTTGTTGGACAAACTTCCAGTGTGTTGTTTGGTGTCATGATTTCATCCCTCGTTTGTTGAAATCAGTGATCTAAGTGTCGGGAGATCAGAGTCAAAGAACCATTTGTGAGATCAGTATTCGACAGAAAAAAAAGATAAACCGCAGAGTGACTTGGACTGATGTGAGCTGATATTTTAATGCTGAATTTCTTGTTTTTTGTTTTTCTCGACTACTCCACACATTGTTGCTGGACTGTAGTTTAGAGATCAGGTATACTGGATCATTATGTATTTGGCATGGTCCTAGTTTTTGCTCTAGAGTGTAACATTCCTCCTGTACAGCGCTTTACAAACAGACGTGCTGATGTGCAGATGTAGGGATGTTTGTGCTGTCGCTAGAAATTTTGGTAACTTGGAACATCAGAAGCATTGAATGCATACGTTGCCAGCAGACTCCACAAGCTGACATTGGGCTTGTGTGCATTCACCACTTCAAGTGCAGCAGAAGTGTGTCACTTTTGTCAGTTCGCCTTCGTGTGTAGGCGATCGAAGTCACCTGAAAATTTGTCACTGTGGAATTGTCTGAGTGCCTCCCCTTGACAAAACTTTTGTGTTGAAGACAAAAATACGGAAAGCAGGACTTGTTTCACTTTTGCAGTAGCTTTCCCTCCTTTCATTTCACACAGTTGCTCCATTCAGTCTGTACGTTGCGTGTCATATTGAGTTTTCTCCCTGTGCACAGCATGACAATTCGCCAAGTGTTCATCTGTGCACTTTTCCCTGTCTAAGGTGCACCTTTTGATGTTTCCTTTTAAGGTTTTCAAGTCACTGCAGACGAAAGAACGAAGTCTTTGAACGAAATAAGAGACCTCGGCATAAAAACTTGTGCTTCGTGTTTTCAGAAGAAAAAAAAGACAAGTGACTTTTATTTTTCAGACCCAGGGAACCATCACACCTCACACAATAGTCATTCTGCCGAGCTCTAATGGCATGCAGCTGCTGCTGTGCTACGACAGTGAGTAAAATTGCAATTGATAGTTCTCCGAGAATTCATTCATTCATTCATTCATTCATTCATTCATTCATTCATAACATTGCAGACGAGGGAGTCTACGTTGATACGTACGGAAAGATTGCCAAGAACGTGGTGCTACAATGGGGTGAACTTCCCACCTCAGTTGGTACGCGACATGTGTTCTTTTCAATCCATGAATATCAACGTCAGTCGATCGCTTTTATGAAATCCTATTCCACTGTTGCCTCTTGTTTCCAGCGTACATAAGCACTGGCCAGGTGATGGGATGGGGACACAAAGCTATCGAAATCCGCTCTGCTGAAACCGGTCACCTGGACGGTGTCTTCATGCACAAAAAGGCTCAGAAACTCAAATTCCTGTGTGAGCGAAATGACAAGGTCAGTGATGGTGCTGCTTATCATTGTTTGAACTGAGGCCTGAACGTGAACCTGTATCAAGTGCCATCGTGCAGAGTCTTCACTTCTTCGTCTGATATCTTCCACAAGCTGCGCCCACCGCGCATACAGTACCGGTACAGTTCAGTATTCTGTTGACACAGGTCTTCTTCTCGTCCGTTCGCTCGGGCTCCTCATGCCAGATCTACTTCATGACTCTGAACAAACCCGGCCTCATCAACTGGTGACGTGGTGGCGCCGATGCCTGTGTCTTGACCTGGCAGAGCGAAGCCCGGGGTCAGCGCTGCATGGCGTGAGTTGCGACTCAGTCCAGCGTGCCGTACGCATCACCGCACTCCCTGTGCAACGGAATGTGTGGGTCGTTTCTGAAGAACCGGAACGGATGTGGATGTCAACCTCTCGTGTGAAGAGGTTCTCAAGTCACTTGTTTCGAGGCTCTTTGTGGCCTTGCGTGGAACTGACAACTCAGCTGCCGACCGAAGTTCCGAACTCTTTTTCGCAAAACCCAAATGCCATTTCAATATTGTAAAATTGTGAATTATGGCGAAGCGTCGTGAGCTGAACCAGGGAGAACATTGACGGTTTTTGTACCCGGAACATTGCGCGTTCTGTTTGTGGCGACGTTGTCAAAAATTGAAGAAAATTCCTGAATTTGAGAGAATATTTTTCAAGTTGTTATTTCTGAGCAACATGACCCAGTTTTGTTGTCCATTCTGAAGGCTGACAAAATTGTTTCTGAAGAATGCGACAACAAAACATGAGACCGAGGGCTTTACAGGCGGCGTCAGAAATTGAGAGTATAAAATACTCCTGACGCTGTCCTTTTCGTGGCATCAGAACCACCGCAAAGGAATTGAGCAAGCCCATACGACTTTGTTCCATTGTACTCGTTTGTATCAAATTTACACAATCGTTCGAATTTGTGATTTGTAACTCCAAGTGCTGCGTTTCACGATCGAGTATTATTCGTGGAGTTCAGCCAAGACTAACGTTTGTAGCTGCGACAGCACCATCTGTTTTCCTGTGAGACTCACTCTGGAGGTTATGTTGCTCTTTCAGAGACTTGTTGCAATACTTTTACCACCAGCAACGCGTCGTGCGCCGCCTGGTTCTGTCTTCTGAAGGCACATTGATTTGACACAGTTTTGAAATCCGTTGTTTGCTTTGTTTGTATCTTGCGTTGCAAACTTAAAGACTGCAAATTTATCATTTCGGCGTCTTTTTCAACTCAAGTTTTGTAAGTTTTACCTTCGTTATTGCATGTTTTTGACGTCATGTAGGTTTGACGTACATCCAAATGCAAAGACTTTATCCATCAAAATGTACAGAACAAAGTATGAAAAATCTGCTGGCAGTTTTTAAACCTACTGTGTTTTATTTGTAAAAAAAAAAGAAACCAGACTGAGTGCGTTTGTACAAGAGTGAGAGAATCCCAAACGAGTGTGAAAGCGTTTCGGGTGCACGGTCATGAACTGCCACCACTCCGCTTTTTATTGCAAACAGACACATTTGAATTCACGATGTGGACTGGACATCGAGATACTGAATGCGGGCGCAAAATTTTAAAAAGGACAGCATCTCATGCTTCTTTCAATGGTGCTTTGGGCGGCGGGGGCTGGGGCGGACTGCACGAAGACTGCACTCGAGTGTCACTCCTGTGGTTGTTGCCAAATCACTATTTAGAACAAAGAGCTCTTCGAAATGCACCGAAAATGGTTTACAAATCAGGAAATGTCTGCACATGATTTCTCGCATAATACTGAGGTTGCCATTGCACTCTTGTTTTGCATTTGGCGGTGTAAATTGTGTAGAAAACGTGCCCATATTTGTTCCAAGAATCGTGGTGAATCGGAGCGCAACTTTGCACAACTTTGTTTCGGTTCTCTATTTTCGCTGAGTCGAGTCAGAAAACAATGCATGTTTGAGTCTGTACCATTCAGGCGAAATAAAGTCAAGCGCGTAAATGTAAACTTGCGTTGTGCGTTTTTGAACGATTGCACACCTTTATTCCACAGCTGTTGTGCAAAACAGCTCTCATCAAGACACACTGTTTTTGCTGACTCCATACCTTCAGACGACAATTTTCCTACTTCTTGGTTGAGTTTTCCAACTGACAAAAAGTAAGATCACCCGCCCTCCCCACCCCGCCTGTGACAGGTGAACTCCATTTTTCGCTGTTGTGTGAAGAACACGAAATCGATCACTGCGACACTCCCGAGAGTCATCTGCTTGACTTGACGGACAATTACTGGTCGCTCGTAAGTCCGAGCGTCTGCATTTTTACCAGCCGCGTTGGTATTGGTTTGCATCTGTGTCCGGTTGTCCTGTTTCCACGTTACGACCCCTCCCCCCCCCCCACCCACAGAAATTTTCAACTTGGACAGTGTCCTGGTTCGACAATGCCCAAGTACAATTATGTCCTGGTCGGATATTGTCCATGTTACCCCCCCCCCCCATCCTCTGCCGGAAGAAATTTTTAACTTCGACAGGACATTGTCCTGGTAGGACTTCATCTGCATTACCCCACCCCACCCCTACAGAAATTTTCGACTTGGACATTGTCCAGGTAGGATATTGTCTTGGCAGGATATTGTCCAGGTTACCTTTCAACTTGGACATTGTCCTGGTAGGATAATATCCAGGTTACTTAATTGTCCAAGTTGGACATTGTCCTGGGAGGACCTTGTCCTTGTTGGACATTATCCAGGTTACCCCACGTTGTCCAAGGACATTGTCCAGGTTACTTCCCTCACATTGCCCTGGTTGGACATTGTCCTGGCAGAACATTCTCCAAGTAAAATTTTTTGTTGGCAGGGAGGAGGGGTAACCTGGACAAGGTCCTACCAGGAAAATATCCTGTCAGGACATTGTCAGGGTTACCTTTCAATTGGGACATTGCTCTGGTACCCCCAACCTATGAAGATATAGAACTTGGATATTGTCCTGGCAGGACTGATGTCTGAGATGAAGTGTTGTGCTGCCGAAGTTTCAGTCGTATGCTCCTTGAAATGCACAAATCAACAAAACAATTTGATAAACCGATTTATTCCACCACAAAACTTTCGCGACGGAATCTATTGTTCTTTTAATGACTAGAAGTTTCTATTTCGTACTTCATGACAAAATATCATTTGGCCACAAAGATGTATAAACAGCTTCGAACCATTTTGGCAATTTGAACAGTGCGAGATTCATTCACGATCACGACACCGGCACATCCTTGGGAGCGGGATTTCGTGAGGTCACACATTTGAAATGGTGTGAGCCCACCCACCCAACCAACCGGTCTTTGTGCAAACTAGTTCCTGTGGATTTTCATCTGGGAGCACTCACACGTATCCTGCCAGGGCCACGCGAGCCACGTAAACAGAACACCCTCAGTATCACATAGCTCCTTGCACACCAAATGCCAACAACGAACACGTACATTTTCTTTCGCAGTTGAACTCAGTTGAGTCGGTTCACCCAACAAGCGACATTTCCGGACTTTGGCTTGGTCCCAGCATGAACTTCGAAATTCGCACGGCCACCACAAAACATTGGATGCATCAGTGAACTTTCCCAAAGGAATTTTTCAACTGTAACCAACTGACCCAAGCAAAGGTCTGTCGTGTGGCAAGAAACCAAGTGGCTGCACCTTCAATACAAATCAGAGCAGGTTCTGCCGTACGTCAGTTCCTGACGGAACAACTCGTCAAAGTTTGTCAGCCGCAACGTTTTCTCAAGCTGCAGTTGATGTCAAGCCCATTTCAAAACAAGTTTCTCAATCCACATGGAGGTCGTGGTGATCAAACTGGCTTCTCCACCAATCGCGGATTTCGCCAGTCAGATGCTTGCTGCCCAGACCCGACGCTGTCGGCAGATTTCGATCGGCCGCCGTCGGGCTCTCCTCACTCTCCGTAACGTTCGGCAGGTTCTTGGTACCTGTTGTCGGAAAGTCGCACGTGAGAATTACGGCCAATGACAATTTCGTCATGGTTCCACAGGTTCACATAAACTGAGGACCCAAAGATACTTCCAACTTCAATGTTCTCGTGTAAATTGCTGCATCGACTTGCACAGCACGAGCACCGAACAGCGGACTCACTCGAGTGAAGCCTCGTGTTGCGCTTCTTGGTGCCGAGCGCGCCGCGCTCCTTCTCCGCCCGCAGCGCGCTGTCGCTCAGCGTCGGCGTCAGGAACTTCCGAGACGGCGCCTGCAGGACGAACCAAGCAAAGTGAATGTCTTCCGCAAAGTTTCGCACTTTATTCTGTGTTCAAGATGAGAAGCAGATGTTTGTTTCGACGCACAGCAGTCATGGAAAGAAATAACAAATGTGGAGCACCGACCTGCAGCATGCCGGGCAGCGGCGCGCTCGTGTTGCGCTCCACCTTCTTGCGCGGCTTGAGTCCGAGCAGGTCCTCGGCCGAGTCCTCCATCGTCTCCGTGATGCTCGGCACGTGCTCCGTGACGGTGAACAGCGGCTCGTTGGTCGCGCGCAGATTCGTGATGATGTTCGAGTGCTCCCTCTGCCAATCACACCGGACAATTGCATGTTTCAACTGACGAGATCAGCAATACTGGCCACGCAACGAGAACAAGCTAGCAAGTTTGGGTTGTGACAGGGACAACCCTGTTAAACCCTGGATCACTCACTCACCGCTCGAATTCGCTTGAGGCACTTGTCGAGCCAGTTGCGGATGGTTTGCTTGGCCACTTCCTCCTCGATGGTGTACTCGAGCTCCTCTCGCGCCAGCAGCTCCTCCAGCTGCAGCGACTTGCGGATGTCCACCGACCGGTACGCCAGCATGCTGTGAGTGCACGAAACGAGCGAGAATGTTGAAATGAATCCAATCACACAACAGGTCTGGTGTTGTGTGTTTAATTGTCACCAAGGGGTCCATTCACCCCAAAATATCTCGGTTTCCGACTTTTGTGCACGCACACCCACTGTACCTGAGCACGTCGTGGAAGGTGACGTCTCCCCCGTTGTGGAGCCGTTCGATCTCGTAGCACATGTGTTTGAAGAGGAGACGGTCCTTCTCCAGGTCGACCTCGAGCCGCCCGCGCAGCAGCCGCAGCACGAACTTCACCCGTCGCACGGTGATGACGCCCTGTACAAAGCACCGTGGCAATGACTCCGACTTTTCCAGAACTGGCTTTGTGTCTCGAGTCTTTCTCCATGACAGAACGCACAACCACGATTGACGAGGATTCGTACAACATGTTGGTGAAACGTCAAACCTACCTTTCTATTTATATCGACCATGTTCCAGGTGTTTTGGAACTGCCGGATGTCATTGTAGCTGAGCAAAGCGTCTTCCTCGTTGGAGTAAAACAGCGAGAAGTTCTCCATGATGATAGCTGCAAGCAAAGGCGAAGATTCCCTATTTTCTCGTCCGAAATTCGGACAAACAACAAAAGACAACGCTGAGCTGAACTCACCCACAAGAAGGTTGAGAACGATGTAGGCAATGATAACATAGAAGGTGCAAAAGAAAATCAGTGAAGCAGTTGGGTTTCCACAGTCTGTCTCCCAGAAGTTATTGCCCCGGGTGCAGAATGGCTCTCCCACCTAAAATTCAAAGCGCACACTGAACCTGCACATTTTCTTCGGTCACACCAACAACAATTTCACCAACTGGAAAGTGTTGCTTCTCACCATGCAATCATGCATGATTTTGTTCCAGTCTTCTCCAGTCACAATACGGAACAGCAGAATAATTGCGTTCGACGCTGTTCTGAAGTTCGCGTGCCTGAGAAGAGATGCGCACGTAAATGAGTGCTGGACATCAACATTGAGTGCTTCACATTCTGATATGAAGGAAACTCAGAACACCTGGTACTCACCTTCCAAGATTCTCTCCGTATTTGACGCAACCAAAGAGTATCACCCCGGCAAAGGCGTAGAACAGCATCAGCAGGAACATTCCCATAATGATGAAGAAACTCTTCGCCATTGACACGACCACAGTCAACATCAACATTTTCAGCGTCGCCTACAATGCAGAACATAAGTTTCACAATCTCCAGTTTGCGAGAACGAAAAAGGGTCTGAAAATTCTTTTCGCACGCACATGTTTCCCGGTGATGGTAAAGAATCGAAGCACGATGATGATGTAGCCAATGGTGTTGCTCAAGTCGCTCTGAAATCGGACAAAAAGACATGAACACCTTTCTGACTCAAACTACCACGATTCGTCCAATGTTTCCGTCCCACGGTGCTGCTTTTCTCACCGCTTTGAGAGTGAAGTGCAGGAATATCCAGACAACGCCAACAAGAGTCACAAACATGTCGAAGCGATTTCTTCTGCTCTGCCAGTATCCTTGTGGTGTCAGAGCGACCATTTTCATCAGGACCTGCATGTTGTCAATGTTTGCGTGATTTGTTCACATTTCTGAAGCCCAAAACAAAACCTGACAAAATCTACGACAACAAAGACAACGTTGTGGTGATCTTACCTCCAGCAGAAATAACAACGTAAATATGGCAGAGACAGTTGCAAGAGGCCACGTGTATCGCTCTTCCTTCATCCACTGCAAAATGAACATCAACTGGTTGATCAAGTGTGTCGCACACGATACCGGACCAGAAATGCGTTTTTCAGCTTTGGTACTCACGGGCACTGCCAACAAGCTGCAGTTGGCCATCACCAGAAAAGCAACGAATCTCTTGAAGATGATGTGTTGCGTGACGTCATACATCAAGGATCGGAACCCGGACCCCTCTGCAAACAGAAATTTTCACTGGGGAATCTCAGTGAAGCACAAAACAGTGGCCAAGTGAATTCTTGCCAGTGCTTTCACAGAAGCGTTTGTTACGAATCTCACCTGGCCTCGGTGGGATGTGCAAAGGCTGAGCCAGTTTTATTCGACCCATCAAATCCAGCCATCTCTTCTGGTCCACAGTCAACAATGCAATTCCCTGACAGCGAAATAAATAAACATTTTGGGGGAAAATCCAACTGAACAGGTGATCGACAAGTGAACTTCCGGTGATACAGCAGCTGGTTACCTTGGTTTCACTGTAGTTGGCGATGACAACCCCGACGAAGAGCGTGAGACCAATCATACAGCCGATGAAGACGAACAGATGAATGAAGAACGCGTGTGACTGCAACAATATTGCATGTGCCCAACAGTGAGTCTTGCAATACGAGTGGAGAGTGGCCCATCGAACCGCACCAAAAAGTGAAACAGTGTTTCCTACCGGAGCAGTTTGTTCGATGATAACGTCTCTCACTTCCAGCCACCCCTCCAGCGACAAAACTTCAAACAGCGCCAGCATCGCGTTGCCGATGTTGTCGAAGTTGAAGTTCCTCGGATTCGCCCTGCGATGTTATATTTGAAGAAGACAAACGTCTTGTGACCTCGAAAATATCCCTCGCGCGCGAGCCTCTCGGTATCGAAGAGTCACACGCGTCCAGCTTTTCACACAAGTCTGGATTTGCTGTCCTCACACCGCGTCAGTCGGTTGAGTTTGACATGACTCACGCGCCTTGTTCGGTGAGAGTGGTAGGAATGTTTGTGTCAGGAAAAATTTAGATCTATCTCTACACAACCACACCCGACTCTCGCTGAAAACACGACACATACCATATTCTAGGCACCAACAACTTCGGGTAGTCCGGATCTTTCGGTCCAGGTCCGGATTCAAGCTTCAACTTGGTCACAAAGATTGGCCTCATGAACACTCCTGTACAATTTTCCTGCACGCAAAACAAAAACCAACCAGTTTCATTCCCTGCCTGTCGACACTTGTCAAAAGAACAATCACGAATCCCACGATTCAAGCACGTACCCGCACTTTCACGCTGAGGTCGTTACAGCGAGCCAGTTTTCCCCCGAAGAGCTGAACACCGTAACTCGCGAAAATGAACATCAGCACCACGAGCAGCACTGACACCTGCAACAGCGACACATCTCAGATCTAACTTGTTTTTGCATTACCCCTAGCCTTGCTGAGGTCGACCTCAACAACCACTGTTTTTAGAGGTTTCGTTTCTCTCAGGGTGAGATATATATGCAATATGGAAAAACACATTAACCCAAGTGGAACAAGAGTTCCTACCAGCAGGATCTCCTTGAAGCCGCGGCAAAGCTCGTAGACGACTCTGCGCATGTGTGGTACGAGGATGAAGATGCGCAGCGGTCGGATGCAGCGCAGGATCATGAGCACGTGCGCGCCGGAGTTGGGCGCGATCTCTGCCGGCATCCAGCACAGGAACACCAGGCTCACCTGGGCACAAGAGGTCCACAATCAGCCACAGCAACTCAATGCAAAAATGATCCTTGAAAGATCTGAGCAACATCGCCATGATCTGGACAGGACTCGTGCAAACTGCAGCGTCCGAACGTGTCTACCACAAAGCAAAGCACTTCAACAGGTCACTTTTGGCAAGAAACACGTGGCTCCATTGAAATCAACGTTCAATTGATGAAATTTCTTGCAGCTGCTGGATTACTCTGTCGCACGTTTTGACAACAAACCCTGCACTCACGGCGTAAATGAAGATGTCGAGGATGCCGCCGAAGTCCCTGACGATCGCCTTGGGAGTGAAGAGCAGCCCGTTGGCGAAAATTTTCAGCGACAGCTCGATGCTCATGCAGATGACGAACGCGTATTCTCCAATCTACAGTAGGAAACTACCAACGTCAATGATAGGAAAGGGTGGTGAGAGCAAAGGGACTTTCGTGACCCGAATTTTGATTGCAAGAGGACAAATCAACCACAGATTTCGCGCATTGTTGTTCGGTGTGTGCTCCAGACTGGGATTTGACGACGCCCACGATTGGGAACACTTGTCGCTGCGACGGACCTGCAGCTCCCACTGGTCCATGACGCGGTACTGAGGCGTCTCGAGCATCATGCTGATACACGACATGGTCGTCACGAAGATCATCACCCAGTCCAGGTACGTCACCAGTCCCAGCAGCTTACTGAAGTACGTGAATAGAGTATCACTGAAAAAATGACACTCCGTTCAGCATAGCGAATTCTAATGTGCGTGGCCAGGTCCCTGACGCCAGCCGCAATACTCACTGAATCTGCTTGTATTTGGATTTGATCTCCTTTCCGGTGACGGGGTCACGTTTCACGTGTTTGTACTGCGCGTTGACGAGGATGCGGCAGATTTTGCGGAACGGGCTCTCTCTGCCGACAGCGAAGAGCGGCGTGTCGAAATACGGGTGGTTCTCGCGCAGATCCTCCTCCTGCTGGTTCCTGCGACGCGGAGAGAAGTTGCAACAATTGTCAAAGCGCTCTTAGAAACGCAAGCCACAACGTTGAAAACCTCCCCTGACGAAATCTTTAGGGTTCTTCCTCTTTCGAAAGGCGTGCCAGTTCTTGATCAATCCGAAACGGAAGCGCACAAGCCGGGACTCGCGACACAGAGGCTGCTCACCTCTTGATCTCGGCCTCAGCCTTCTTCTGCTGCAGCACCTTGAAGTCAAAGTCCTCGTTCCTGCGCGCGGACGTCATGCCTCCAACCTCTCCGTTCTCCTTCAGTGTCGAGTACTGAGTCTTCTTCAGACTGCCTGGCCGTCCGCGCATGCTCCTGCAACAGTGCACCGCAATTTCAGTGATCATAGAAACATGCCATTTTATCCATTGAGAGGCAAAGAGGGGATCATGTCGTTTCAAGAATCGGATGCGTGGCACACCGTTTCTGTCTTTCGGTTTTGTTGGCATCTTCATGTTCGCACAACCCTTACTGCTGAGAAAATGTAAATGACACGTGTTGTGTGAGGAAAGAAGGAAAACGGTCAAACGAAAGTGAAACGAAGAAACATCAACGCAGGGAGTGTGAGAATGTGCAGCGAAAAAGGTGTGAAGAAATGTACGACATGTCAACTTGAAATACTTCCACACAGGTGGTAGCGCCGTGCACTAAAATTGCGTTCCACTGCGAACATTTCGATGTTCGCAAAAAGCCCAGGTCGTTGGGACGCTCAAGAGTTCAGTACCTTGTGAAAGTCTGAGAATACGGTGTCTTACACGATCAAAGTCGAGAAAACACCCCATGCAAGGGACGTGTTCGGCACTGTGCGTTCACTTATCTCGATGGAGAACATCACACGGAACAAGGAAAAAAATACTACGCGCGATCCAAGAGTGACGGAAGTGCATTGCTGGCCCAGTGTCTGCCTCGGAACTTGGGGGCTAAATTGTTTTTGGCCCATCTCTGAAAAGAGGTCAGGGGTCCCGCTTTTGGCTTTCCTCTGAAATTTCAACTTCAGCTCAGACTCAAACTGAGAGTGGGATTGTGAATGAAGCTCGCTGCCCACTGAGTCGGGAACACACAGACGGTGTTATATTCATTCGGATGGACTCGCCATTGCAGTTGCAGATCTCGGGTCCTTTTTTGTCCACGGACGTTCGCTTTTGCCCGAAGAGCCGCCCTTTTTTCTTCACGAATTCTGAGCGTTGTTTTGTTTGTCACATAAGCAGTGGATGCGTCTTTTCAGAGGTGGATCTTGGGAAAACTTTGCTGTCTGCACAATATCAAGGAGCACACATCACAGTTCCTTTGCGGGGAGTCTACGGTGAGACCTGGTGCGCAAAAAGCCTGGTTTTAAAATTGTTGGGATGAAAGCTTCACAATGAATGCCAACCTGATACCGATAATCACACACGATTAGTGTCAAACATTATCATCTAGTAAACAAACGGGGACTGTCAAACCCTTACACTCGGTTTATCAGTTTTCTTATTCTATCGCTGAAAAGCAGAAAAGTCGCAGTTGTCAAGTGTTTCCCTACAAACAACTGATCTCCAAATCAAACAATGCACGCAAGAGCAAGAAATTTGCACGGCTCTCACAAGAGCAACTCATCTCAAGTCCATTGACTTCCAGCACGCGCCCAGAAAAGCGGCAGTTGAAGGCTTCGAATAAAGAACGAAAATGCCACTGGGTGAGAATCAAGAGGACAAAATCACATCACTACCTTCTCGTGTCCATCCTGACAGTGTGAGTTTTTGAGATGAGCGATTTGGACCTGCCGTGCGCCACTTCCAATACTCCTTCATCGTTCATGATGCGTTGCTTGTTGGACTCCCTGCAAAGGTTCGCACTTGCTCAAAACAATCTTCTCGCACTTTGGTCGGACGGGACAGACGGAAGTGGACGACACGAAACAAGAACAAAAAGCGTGCAGCAGTCCCTCTCACGTGTGTTTGTTCTCTTCACCTGACCTGAGCCCTGAAATCTGTCTTCACACAAATATGACAACTCCATCCTCAAACAGATGTCTGAAAATTTCAAAGCAAATCAAAGGGTGGCACCTGATGAGGCTGGAGACGACAGCCCTGCGCGTCGGTGTCCCCATCAGCGACTTCTGCCGCTGATCGACCAGCAGCGGCAACTCGACGTGCTTTCCGCTCGTCGTCACGTCGTCCTCCGCCGCCTCGGCCCCCGACTTGACGCCGCCAAGGTCTGCGTCGCCCGCCGCCTCCATAAACTGGCGCATGAAGCTGTCGCGCATCTTGGCGATGTTGAAGTCAGACGAGATGCGCGTCAATCGCACCATCTGTGGTCGATCACTGGACAAAAGGGGAAGAAAACAAGAACACCCGTCAAAGAAGACACGAGCCTCCGTAACGATGCGGTATTTATTTTCACGTGCACAGTGGTTTTAACTCTTTCCGCCCCAACCCGTAAGAAACCGTAAATGCAGGCTGGTACCAAGGCCGTAAGAAACCGTAATCCTTGTTTACATCGTTAAGCAGGGCATGAGTATCGTATCATAGCAACGGGTAATGTGCAAGTGCCCTGACCTGACCTTTCTGTCATGCCTGCATTCTTCTTGCCTCTGGTGTACTCTTACCATTTGTCTCTCACAAAATGTTA
>JAAUXT010123542.1_pt1 | contig 28395 bp, 32 predicted proteins | sample 7278171 | NCBI WGS metagenome assembly JAAUXT01 (sample SAMN14350112, study PRJNA611818) | marine sediment metagenome | isolation source: surface marine sediment (1.8m) | place: French Polynesia: Moorea | collected 2018-08
CATCTTGACCATGAAACTGCTGCTGACATACTTTTGGAAGAGGCTGCCTATAGGTGATTTGATTTTGCTCACTCCGATTTCGCTCGCTTTTTCCAAAAGCTCACAAATCGTGCAACCCACCTCAAATCACCTAAAAAGTGTTGTTTTCTTCAGCATCGGGGGGGACGCTCTTGCGCAGGTTGTTTGTGCGTTCACTGGCCGAATGTTGCAGGGTTCATTGTTCCCTGGAACGTTTTACGATTCGCGTCGCCTCGGCCTGGGAAAAGTGCGCCTCGCTCCCCGCGGCTTGAGCGGGTCATTCGAGGTGCACTTCTCGAGTCGTACGTTTCTACATGAGTTGTGGGAGTTTTGGTGGCGAGGCCCCCATCGGGTCAGCGCGGTCGCTTTATCACCCGTCCCCCCGCGCTGCGACACCGCGCCGTGATTTAAAATATCATAAAGAAGAGATTCCCGTCAAAAGGGGCGACTTTCGTGCCGCACTAAATCTCGCCACTCCAATCTGATATTTATTAAATCATTTTGTGTGACTTGGGAGTCACAGGGTTATGGCTCTATCCCTGACACACAACAATTTAGCCGGGCCACCTGCCCTCATCAGCCCCAATACAACTCTATCTCGATAAGTCATCGCTGCGCGGGGGGAGACGGTTCATGACAGTAGCGCGCACAGCGGAGAGCAGGCCGTGTGATTGGGCAGCCCGTCTCAATAAAAATTACTGATACAATGATGTGATCGGCAGGCAGATCAGGGGTGTCGTGTTATAGAACCGTGTGAAGTTGTGCAATTTAGAGACTGAAGAGTCATGCGTGCACGTGAAGTTTGATGAACACAACTTTGCGTTGTGCGTGTGCGTGTGAGGGTGTGTGCGTCCGTGGATGAGGGCACCGAAGGTTTCGTTTCTTACAACCTGTGTTGAGTTGCGAGCGTTCAGTGACTGAATACCTGAAGCGGGAGGAACAATGTGGAATGCGCGTGTGTGTATACGTGAGTGTGTGTACGCGTGCCTGTGGTGTGGTTTCGTTTGGTTTGGTCTGGATGGGTTTGGTTGTGTTGGGTTCCCCTTTCTTGCCCCCATGCAATCTCAGGTCGTCCATTTCCCGTGCGACACAACGTGTTCAGGACGCACGAGAGAAAACAGAAGCGTTTATCAGCGGCTCGCGGCGCGATAACTCATCTCCACACACACACCTGCGCGGCTGCGAGTTCGCGCACGACGCGCTGTGCGGGGCGGATCCACCAGGGGGAGCCACGGGACCCACGGGACCCGCGGGTCCGGGCCAATCAGCATTGGAATAAACCTCTGTTCTTGCAAGACCAACACGTTGTTTTGGCCAAATCTTGAGCACTTCTCCGACTTCTCCGACACACGAGACTGACGTGATGTGGGTCAGTGTGACCCACGTGCACCACTCAGTTAGTCTTGCGCACATGACACTGACCGTGCCTCAAATTTTGCACCGCTTGTTCTACATCTGCTTCCTCCCCCTTTCTTGATTTCCCAACCCATTGAATCCCCTCGCCCCATCACAGGATCCCCCCCTCCTTCCTCATGCCGTCTCCCGGATCCGCCCCGACTCGGAACAATCCAAGCTGTGTAAATCGGCCGCCTCGGCGAAGATGGAGCGATCGGTGGATCGGGTCCCAGCATCGCGGGGATCTCCGAGACCGAATCTCCTCATTTTCATAACGGCGACCGCATCTCGGCTGCTCAGCCACATGGCGCACGTGCCATCAGCGATGGCGTCGTGTTCTGGCTTTTGAACAGTTCCACGCGAGTTCGAGCGGATCCAGAGGGATGATGGACCCTGAGCACCCTGACCCCAGTGACAAAATTGTGTTCCTCCCTCAAGTTTTAAATGTGCCTCATTTGTTCATCACTTTGTACATCTCAGTTTTGCATGTTGAACATGCTGAATATTTCAAGGTTGGACAGTGGAGTTCAGCCGAGGTTGTACACGCGGGTCCTCATTGCACTGTTGGGCTGGACCTGGTGGTGCGCGCTGCCTGTGGTTGAACCCACCACAGTTCACTCTCTCCTGCAGTGGATCTCCTGCAGGTTCAGGTCAAACTGCGTCGTCCACTTGTGAACGAAGAAGTTTTTCCAACTTTGTGTGAGTTTGATCCTGTTCTGCGTTCAAACCATTTGTGATTAAAAATCAGATTCCTTAGCGTGTAGAAACAAAAGCCACGTTCAGTGCACGAACTCGACGCCTGCTGCGCCCTCAGTCCGTCCAAATTAATGATGAAAAACGCGCATCACGAGGGAGAGAAATTGCTGCTGAATTTCGTCCTCGTTGATGAGATTTGGACGGTGTTGTTGGGCGTCTCTGGGCGGGGCGCGCGCACGGGTCAGCGGACGAGTCGCGGCGTCGCGTCGCGTCGCGCCGCGCAGAATCACTCATCCCGCGCCGCAACCAGATTACTGCGCGCACGCCTTCGGGGGAAATCGACAAATTACGGATAATGATTGAATCATCTTTGGGGAAATTGTGCGAAATTAGGCGCGATATTGTCTCATTCTGGCGCTAAATCTCTGGGTGTTATTGTCTTTATTAGAGCAGGGTCACCCGAGTCAGCCACTGATTCAATCGCGGCGTAATCTGCTCGCCCCAAAACTTCTTTACTGCCGCTTGATAAATGAAAATATGTCCACATTCTGGACCTTGATCCAGTTTTTGGGTGCACATGTTGAAGGCGTCTGTGGCAGCGAGGACCGAGTCCCCCGGACACTGAGTCAGAGCCCGGGAAACACACCGCCGTCTCACACCGCTCCACGTGGGTCCAGGAGGGAATCTGGGGTTTGATCAGGGGCCCCAACCCTGGTGGGGTGAAACCCCTGTTGCGGGTGCGGCTTCTGTTGAGGTTGAGACCCCTGAGCCCCAAGGACCCACCATGTGGGGGTCAGGCCCCTCGTCCCCTGGACCCCCTTCCTGTCCCGAGGGGTAACGCTCCGTCCCTCACTGAACCCGCCCAGACGAGTCACTTCTGCATGTACCCCGAGCGGTGTTGTTTGAAGAGGATGTTTAGCGAAAGGTTTAGGACATAGTTTTAACTGGGCTATGAATGTGTAATATGGTATTTGGACACGTGCGCGAACAAAGGAATCTTTTGTTGAATAAAGTGATCTGGTGCTCAGATTCACATGTTCTTGTGCTTGAGCACACACGTCGGAGGAGCGGTGGAGAGGGAGGCGATCTCAGGAGCTCGTACTGCGCGGGGACGGATCCGCCTCGCCGGGCGCGGGCTGCTGCCAGGCTCAACGGGTTCGTTATGAAGGTCACACGGTACGTACACGGATATGCGTGTATGTTCGCACTACAGCATCTCTGGGTTCTCTGTGCATTTTATGTCAAAGGAGCTGGGGTCTTGCACAGGAGTTCACTCACAGATGTCAGATCCAGATCCTGGTTTTGAATTGGTTCTGAACTACCACATTCAAAACACAAAATTAAGAAGCTTCAGACATTTCATCCGTGCATTTCATTGGTGCACATGTGACACCAAAGTCCGAATCATTGAACCCTGAAGTGCAGGACCGGAATTCTGGACCCGAACTTTGGAACCGGAAGCCTTCAGCTCAGCCTGGAGAGGAGCAGGAACATCACAGCATCACAGCGCGCCTCTGCTGTTTGCGAGTGATGAGCACAGTCGTGGATGATAGGGAGTTTGTGCAGGCCGTATCCGCCGTGTCCGTGTCCATGTCCGTTTTCACGTGTGACCTCCTCGTGGTCTGGATAAAGGAGTGGCAGTGGGGCCCACGGCTCCAGGACCAAAACAGCCCCACAACACGCTTCCCATGCCGGGAAACAAGCAATGCCACACAAACCGTCTCTGCAAATGCAAGAACAATATCCAACAAAACAGGCCTGAAAGAAACGCAATTCCGAATCAATTAAACGCTTTGATTTCTGGCAAAAAGAACAAACATGGTGGAAAAAAGGGCAGCAACAACAGCAGCGGCAGTATCCTGGTGTGTCGATTTTCCGACTCTTATAAATTTTTTATGAGAGGCACAATAAAAGATGATCAAAGAGATTGAAGAGCAGGTAAAACACAGCCTCCGCCTCCAATTTACATTTCACTCATTTCAATTTTAATTTGTTTAAAAGCTCTGCACGCAGGCACCCATTAATAAATCTATCAGCCCTTCGGGTACCACTGGCCCCATCGGTCCCTTCGAGCGGACGGTTCACGCTGGACGCGTCACGCGTTGCGTCCCGTGTGCGTCACGTTGAGACAGCAGATGCGTCAGTGATGAGTTGCACACTGAAAGCGTCATGTGCTGGATATGTGCATGGTCAATGAGAGATTTGTACTGGAGCTGAACGTTTGTGAACTCCCATGCGAAGTCCACAGAGCTGCACGCCTCGGCCGAGAGCCTGGCTCTGATCCCTGAGTTGGCTCTGGTCCTGCAGTCTCCGGAGGGCCGTGTGTCGGTGCCCCCCTCTGCAGGTCTCTCCCCCGTCAGATCCCTCCCTTCCCCCCACCTTTTCCCACCCCAACCCGGTCCCTCCCTCCCCCCTCCCTCCCTCCCTCCCTCCCCCTCCCTCCCTCCCTCCCTCCCTCCCTCCCTCCCTCGCGGGTCCGCGGTGAGGCTCCGCTCCCGTTCCGCCCCGCAGCCCTCGGAACCTATCATCATCTCCCGGCCATTCCCAATCCATTCCCCGCGATCCCCGCCTCTCCCGAGTGCATCAAATTTGTAAGCGGTCACCTTTTAAAGGCTACGTATCGCCCATAATTAAAATGATGAATCGGCGGACGGCGCGGTGTACGTTACCGCTGCGGTCGGTGCAGAGGGGGAGGCCCGGCGCACGCTGAAGGCGTCCGACGTGGACGCGGCGTCGCGTGACGTGCGCAGAGACGCAACGCACGACGCATGTAGTGTAGGCCCGGTCTGGGTGGTGTTCTGCAAATATTCTGTGTGAGGGTAGGGTGTAATGCAGGGCGCACACAGCGTGAGGCCGGTCCGGGAGGCGTCCCGCGTGACGCATGCGCCGTGAGCCCGGCCTGGGGAGTGACCTGCGTGACGCATGCGCCGTGAACCCGGCCTGGGGAGTGACCTGCGTGACACATGCGCCATGAACCCGGCCTGGGGAGTGACCTGCGTGACGCATGCGCCGTGAACCCGACCTGGGGAGTGACCTGCGTGACGCATGCACCGTGAACCTGGCCTGGGGAGTGACCTGCGTGACGCATGCGCCATGAACCCGGCCTGGGGAGTGACCTGCGTGACGCATGCGCCGTGAACCCGGCCTGGGGAGTGACCTGCGTGACGCATGCGCCGTGAACCCGGTCTGGGGAGTGACCTGCGCGGAGTCAGTGGAACCCGATACACGTCGCGCTGCTGCAGTCACAGTCCGGGGCATGACAATCAATGAGAGCGGAGAGTCGTCAGCCGAGGTGCGACGGAAACAGCCGATCTCTGCAGCGTCGTCCGCGAGACGCAGGTGGCCCGGTCCCCGAGTCGTTTCCTTCAGCGCTGTTTACTGAGGAATAGCGACTTTTAGCTGTTCCAAAAATCCCACGTGTAACGTACGCTGCACCTTTCCTCTGACATTCGAAGCTCAACATGAAACTCTGAAAATTGAACCTCGGTCATGAAGGTGCGTCACGTGGAGGAATGTACATCCAGAGCTTGAACTTGTGAGTGGACGCGTCTTGGAAACAGCGCTGTTGCCTTGGAAACAGCGCTGTGACGTCGGAAATAGCACTGCTGCTGTCGCAACAGCGTGGCTGCTGCCGTGGAAACCACTTGTCACCTTCCTGTATGCAGAGCTGACGCGAAGTTCAAAGGCTTTCGAGGAGTTTTGATCAATCGTCTCTTGAGCCCCGTAAAGACTGCATCACTTCCACTCTCCTGCACCGGTTAATAGGCGTCGCGCGGACGGACGGGCCGGGGCCGGTGCAGGGTGCGGCCGACGACGCGACCCTCTCCCCGGGAGAGAAGGAGGGAGCCTCGGAACAGCGCTCAGACCCCTGCGACACGGGCGAGGTTTCCCAGCAGTGAAATCTCCCTGTATGGTGCTCAGTGCATGTCCCTTCTGCTCAAAACGTACACAGAAGTGACCACGTATGGAAGGGGCCCAAGTGTGAGGGACACCAGTTGCAGAACGGAACACGTGTGTTGTAAAATCTCCCTCACCCAGGCAGAGCTTACCAACGATGGTACAGCCCAGGAATTCATTCTGTGATCGCAAGAAGTCAGAAACAGTCTCTCTCTCTCTCTCTCTCTCTCTCTCTCTCTCTCTGCGTCTCTCCCTTCTCCCTTTCTCTGTTTCTCCCTCACCCCAAAACTGGAGGCCCGCCCAACAACATGATAAACTTGGCCTGCTCTCTGTGTTGCTCAATAAAAAGCCCAACCCGCGGTGCACCTGAGCGCGGTGCTGTATGGCACGCCTCACTGCGCACAGTAACCACCTCATCAGCCCCCCAGGCCACGCTATTCGGGCCACAAACTCCAAACCCGTCAACTTGAATGACACCTGTGCATTTCTGCCCGTTATTATTAAACAGACCTCAGATAACAAGGTTTGCTAAGATTTCTCTCTGCTGCCCGGCCGTCACACACACACACACAGCGAGGCCGGGGCAGACGCGAGGATGTTGGTTTGTTTATCTCCCAGCTGACTTACTGAGATCGGGCCTGATGTGGTTCAGCTGACGTGACGTGTCGAGCTGAAGCAGCTGCAGCCACTATCACCGCAATCGGAGAGTTTTGCAAGGTGCAGAAAATACGTTTGTTCAGGTAGAAATCCACCACGAGGTTGTCACGGGCTGGTCCACGACGACGCTGGGTCGGGGGCTCGGGAGCAGTGGTTCCAGGGTTCGCAAGGATACCCAGGGTCAAAGACTCAGTCACTTCTGGTGAAAATAGCACGTTTGGGTGCGACGCGACCCTTCCGATTCCTGCATGGCACCCGCCGACGAGAGTAAAAACGTAAATTTCCACTCTCAACTCCAATTCTGCGCAAAATTGAACGGATTTCCCTGGCGAAAGGCGCGTCAGTCAGAAGGAACCAGGTGCATACATGTCCCTCTGTACCCAAGTGTACCCATTCCTTCCCAGGTGTACCCCTGTACCCAGGTGTACCCACTCCTTCCAGGTGTACCCCTGTACCCAGGTGTACCCCTGTACCCAGGTGTATCCCTGTACCCAGGTGTACCCATGGTCAGTCTGAACAAGTTCGCACGAAACTGGACGGAACTGTCCAATAGACGCCCGGCCTGGGAGGAGGATTGGACATTTTCCTTCAGCGTGTTCCCTGCGCTCACTGCTCGGTTTTCTCCGTGTCTACACAACAAAAGAGCTCCATCATTTTTTGTACTCATTTGTATCCATTTTTATTAAATCTGTTGTATTTTTTTGTGGAACAATATAAAAGAAACATGAATTGTAAGTTTTGTATAGTATTCACAGTGCACGGTCTGTATGTACAAGTTCCGTTTGGTCGGCTTCACAGTCAGAACCACTGAAGGAACAAAACATGAAAAATAAAGGCAAAAATGGAAAAAAAATCCCCACGTGAAGAAATGAGCACAATTTATTTAGTCCAGCAGCGGTGCGCAAAACACCGGAGCCTCAAATCTCATCTCGTTCTGAACGTGAAGTTGTCCGAGAAGCAGCGGTGTGCGTGTGTGGGGGGAGAGACCCAGAGACCAGAGTCCCCTCCCCTCTCACACACACACACACACACGTCATCACCTCAGACTCAGTCCAGAATCTCGAGGCCCCAAAAAACAAACCAACACAGAGAATAATGCTGCGAATCTTGATGAAATTAACAAAGTGACGGGAAACAGCGAACAGTGTTCGAACCCTCTGAGTCTCGAACACGAACCCTTCAGTTTTTGGCCAGAGAAACACAAAATACCCATCATGGCGGCGTCTACACGTGGACTTGCACCAGACGTTTTGGTCACGTTCGAAAACAAAGTACAACCTAAGTGTCCCTTGGTTGGAGACTAGTTACAAGTAGCCTTACTTTACATGAAAGTGAAAATGCAAAAATGTACAATACATAATTTTGTCCTGTTGCCCAACAGAAGGGGGGTGACCCGTCTGCCCCACTCAGGCTCAATCCAACACAAAGCGAGAGGCTACAGACTCCATTTACCTGTATTTATAGTCAAATATCCTCTGTACTCACACGACGTTACTGACTACACAACCATCAATATCCAAAAGCAAAAAAAACAGAGAGAATATCACTTGCACGGACACACAGAACGACGAGCCCAGCAGCCCCCGGGGGGGCCCCCTGAGCGCGCGGCCGGCAGCGCTGCGCCGCCGCCGGCGGGAGGCACCGGGCGAGCGGCCGGGGCGGCCGGGCGGGCGGCCCCCCACACACCGTCACTCCAACATAATACCTTCTTCCCCACCATCCACGTCAGGAGAAAACGTCCTCTTGAAGAGGACGACAGCAACACATGCGGAAACAGAACTTTTCGTAGCACACGGAGGGGGGGGGGAGAAATTTCAGATTCTGCCCTGAATATTTTGAAGCCTGTCGAAAGAGGAATTTTCCAGTTGCTTCTGAAGTAAGGAATGAGGTGCCCCCCACGGAAGGGAGAAGGACCTGACGACTCGACGGGAATCCGACGGAATCCTTTAAGCTATTAACATTAAATGCGGCCTTGTCAAACACACACAGAAGCGAGAGACACCTCACCCACTCACACCGAATAATTATTATGTCATGGAGAGTAATTACATGTCAGTGTTGTACCCTGTATTTCTCAGTTGTCAATAATTATTAATACATTACAGAGCGCATCATGTCTTCATGGCAACGCTGAAGCGCAAACACTGTCTCCAAGGCCGCTGCTGTCATGACAACAGGGGGATTCTAGGGCACGGCTGGGCATGCATGAGGACTGAGGGCTCCGCCTTCAGCTGGAGCAGCCCAATTGGCGGGGGTTGGGAGTGGAGTTCAGAAGAGCGAGACTGTACCTGGCGTGCCGCGTTCTCTCTGACCCTGTCTGCTTCTGTTTGAGTTCCTGGCTCCTGGGTCTCTGTGCTGACTTCCGGTCCTGAGGGTCCTGGGCAGCGCAGCAGTCCTGAGGCTGCTCCGGGTCCCACAGGTTCGTTCACTCACTACGACAACACGTGTGGCGGTCCTTCACTGATCCGGTTCCTCCTGACTCCATTGAAGGACACGAGTCACTGCTGCGAGGCTTGGACTCGGGCTGCGCTGAACATGGGCAGTTCTCTTCAGTTTCCTTCAGTCTGGGGATGTGGACGTGCGCTCCTGGTCCTCCACCGCGTGACGCACGACACAGGTAGACAAGTTGTACGTTTGTTCTCAGTTCTTGGTTTAAACGGCGACGATGATGCGACGCGAGAGTTCATACAGCACATCGTCCCCGCCCCGGAGCACTAGAATCACATGTGTGTGAGCGGTACGGTGGAACTGCCTAGGTGGCTCGAGTCTTGGTGTAAGGAGGAGGCTGCGGTGTGGGAGGGGTACCCGGCCTGCGCCATGGCCGCCATGCGCGCCTGCGCCGCCTGCGGGTTCGCGCTGTCCCCTCCCGGCAGGTACATGGAGATCATGTCCCGGAGGTCGCCCGTCGGGCCGCGGTGGTGCGGGCCCCCGCCGCCGCCGCCGCCGCCGCCGCCCCGGCTGTCCACGCTCGACCCCGTGGACCCACTCGAGGCCGGGCCCTCGCTCTTTATGCTATGTGCTGGCTGTATTTGTCCTGCCTACAAGCAAATGTGCGCAACATGTTAGAGTCTGTGCGGCGGACGGCGGAGACAAAGGAGCGCTTTGGTTTCAGGTGAGGCCGACAGACATCACAGTCGTGGCAATTTGAAATCGGACGCGCTTCACTTAGAAGCATCATGTCCACGGGCGAGGAAATCTTCAAGAACATCAGTGCAAAACGTAGCAATGGAGTCCTGCGCAAAGTGTGTCAAGTTGGCTTCGTGTCGCTTTCTGACTTTTTGTGACACGCACTGAGACAGCAATGCGTGGAAATCGTGGACATTTTCTTCATGTTCAAGAATATCTGATTACAATAATATTCTGTCCACAACTTGACACCACAGGTTTTTATTTTCATCTTTTTTGAAACGTAAGAAAGTTGTCCATGGGAACTAACCTGCATGTACGGGGACATGGAGTAGGAGTAGGACGAGCTGCCGTTCATGTAGGAGGGAGTGGTCATCTGTCCGGCGGCCGACATCTGCGCGGCGGCGGACGGGGGCAGGTTGTAGCCGTACTGACTGGCGAGTCCGCCCATCTGCCCCGCCGTCATCGCGTGGTGCCCGTACGCGTTCGGGTCGGCCATCATCGGGTACCCGTTCGCCATGTACCCGTTCATCCCGTACATGTCACGTCCGACCTGGGCGAGCAGAAGCGCAAACAAACATGTAGATTTGGGGAGATGAGGATGTGTGAGAGAGCGTGAGTGTGTGCCACCGTGGTACGGCGTGCAAACACCTCTCGAGATTCGGGGGACGTGACCACACAGGGCTGAGACACGGAGACAGGGGCACCACACCACCGGGGTGACGGGTACCACTGCATACCCTCCTCAAACCCGGAGTCCGTGTACCCATGCGTCAGCCCTCAGATTTGCCAAAAACCAACAGGGACAAAACTTGTTCGCATAACATGTCAAGCCGAACCAAACTCCAAACTTTTTTCAGGGGCCAAGAAAACAACAAAGTTGGCAGGGAGACTTTGTGTGCCATACAGCACATCTGAAACAAAGCCAAGTGGCTCAGCTCAAGATAAACGAGCAGAGTCAGGCAGCCAGGCACGGCGCGGAATGCGAGGCCAATCTCTCAACGACGCCTGCCAAGGTGCTAAACACTGGTAATTTGACATTATCATCTTCAAAAGTAATTAAAGTAAAAGAGACGACGAGCCTTGCAGGCAGAGGCCATAATCAAATGAGGCCAAAATGCTACAGTGTGTGTTAAAGACACAAGACAAGCATTAGGCGCGGGGTAATTGGTGGGTGGCCCGGCGGAGACGTGATCGGGCTCCGGGGAGGAATGCGCCGCGCCGCCCCGAGCGACGAGCCGAGCCGCCCGGGCGAGCGAGGACATCCTGCTCCCCGAGCACTCCCTCGCGCAACAAGCATTCCGCATCACACACATCACTTCAGCTTTCCCGTCTCTTTTTTGTGAAGAATGTTGTTTGAGCAGAGTTTTGTTTTTTCAGACCATGTACTTTGAGTGGTTTCACTTTTCAGGTTTTATCACACGCATCTCTGTGTGTCGCAGTCTCGCAGAGAGAGAGAGAGGGCTTTTTCACGGTCAACCGTACTTCAGAGGCGAACATGTCCCTGCCAACATCTGTGCTATTTCACCTGAGTGAGTCGGCATTACCTTACATGGTAGGGCCATCACAGGGGACACTCCACACACAGGGAGATGTTAAGCCATGTGGCCATGCGAGGAGGACATCGTTCCCGGGGCACAGCGAGCATCGCGACAACACTGACGGCCCATCTCACCTCAAACCCTCCTCACGTCACAGCCTTGTGCATTTTATCCCGAAGAAAAACTCCAGCAAAACTACATCATGGACAAATTTTTTTCCACCTGTCTATCTTTCAGCTGTATCTGTAAACACACACATCTGATCACCTCCCATCCCTCACGAGTCTGTTTTTCTGGAGGGAAACTTCACCACATACTTTATGGTCAGGGATGCGAACTATTCCACCTGTCTGTTTCGCCTCAAACCAAACACAACCCGCTGAGCATCTCAACCTCTCACGTCCCTCTACATTTGGAGTCGAGAAACTAAAATCACTCCCCACATTTTTTTGCCCAACCTGACCCTCCTACGACCTTCATATTTTGCCATCATCAGAAGTAGAGACGCTGCAGCAGCAAAGCGCGGAGGGAACTACTTTACCTGTTGGACGGGGGCTCCGGTGCCCATGCCGGGCAGCGCGTATTTATCCTTCTTCATGAGCGTCTTGGTCTTCCTCCGGGGCCTGTATTTATAATCGGGGTGTTCCTGTAGGAACAAAACACCATAAGAATCATAAATTAACCTGTGGTATCACAACACCCAGAGAAAAAGGGACAGAGAAAATAAAAACACAAGAGGAGACAGAAAACTGTTGTGCTTCAAATTCTGCACACAGAGCCACCGTTTTGTGTGCGCGCAATTTTAACAGTATTTGACAGGCGCCTGTTGGAGGCACTTGAAAAGCAACGGCGCTTCTGAAAAGTTTCCATCGCCCTGACTTTGAGCTGAATGCAGTGCGTGCGAAATTTCAATAATTATTTGCTCGTTTAAACTGTAACTGCGGCAGCTGCCGGTCGGTCGCGCACTTAATGGCATCTCGCGGCTCGAGATTTATTTTCCGTTTCAAACTGAGAAAAATAAATCCTCTCACGCTCCACCCCACCTCCAGCCAATTTTTTTTTCAAAATTTTGACATTTGCCAAAACAACAGTAAACCACTGAGAAAATGTGGAGAAAAACAAAACTTAAAGTTGAAATTGTTGCCCAGGCTCCAGAGCCCCAGAGTTGAAGAGAAGGTCACCATGACAACTGACTGGCCGCGGTGCCATGACGACGCGGTAGCTTAGGGGCTCACCTTCATGTGGATGGCGCGCAGACGCTTCGCCTCGTCGATGAACGGTCGCTTCTCGGCCTCGGACAGGAGCTTCCACTCGCCCCCGAGTCGCTTACTGATCTCAGAGTTGTGCATCTTCGGGTTCTCCTGCAACGAGCACACGGACCGGGCGCGTCAGCGAGACGTTGCGTCAGCCGACGTCACGACGCTGACGTCACGTCACGTCACGTCACGGGACGTGAGGACGCAGCGCCGCGCAGCTCATTGCCATGCAGCGCACGCAACACGAGGCCAATCCGAGTGATTGTTCAGTGCTTCAGCGTGTCAATAATTCGCCGCAAAACGCCAACTTGACAAGCACTTAATAGACATTGAAACAACACTTTGATTATGACAGTTTGGCGCAGCCATTACAAACACACGGCGCGCTCACACGGCGGACGGACGGGCGCGAGCGACACTCGATCATCACGGAATCGCGGGCCCCGGATCCTCCGCTCCCAGCGCCGCTGACGACGCGACTCTGATCGGGTTTCGACAGCGATAAGCACCGCGACTTAGCGAACCACTTCTGACCAGATTACAGAGGGATTTGCGCTGATGCCAATGCATTTAACGCGTAACCTGCTCTCTGTCATTGTCTCGGAGTTGCTGCGGCTGTCACAACCGGACACTCGAGGGGCTCAGGCCCGGTTCACACCGCACGCGACACGCGTCTCTGTTCCTGCAGCGTTCCCTGACGTGAGTCGCGGCGGGTGCGGTGTGAACGCGGCCTGCAGGGCGAGGTCCGCGATGACTCCCCCCCCCCCCGCCGCCCGCCGCTGACTCGTCCCTGATTGATCTCCTCTCGGGTCTTTGTGTGAATCATGACCCGCAGTTTTGCACGTCTCAGACCCACGGAAACCCAGCACCAATTAATTCAGTGACACAGACCCGAGACTCGAAACCCAGTCCGTGCAAAAATCTGGGTCCAAATTTAGATTTTGACAGGAAAGATTTTTGCTTTTAAAAATTTAGGCGACCTGAAAATTTTGGGTGAGAAAAGCTTCAAATTATCTTAATTTTTTCCCCAATTTGTCACATCATGCTGTCGTGACTCAACGTGGAAACAAGTCACAGTTTCGGCAATTTTGGACCCGTTGACATGAAATCACTTCGTACACGCAAAGACCGCGAGTTGGGTTCTGAGATTTGCACGAAGGTGACACGCTTCTGTGCGGAAAGAAAGTGACTTTTTTGTTACCTGCGCCATTTTCCGTCTCTGTCCGCGGGACCACACCATGAAGGCGTTCATCGGGCGCTTGACGCGGTCGGCGGCGGCCTTGGCGGCGGCGGAGCCGGGGGCGCCGGCCGAGGACCCGCCGGTGCTGCTGCCGGTGTTGGTCGGGGACGAGGACGGGGACGGGGCGTGCGTCTGTCCGGTGCCGGTGGGGCCGCCGCCCCCGCCGCCGCCCCCCGACTGCGTCAGGGAGTGGTGCTGCGAGTGTTGCGAGTGCTGCTGCTGGGGCGGCGGCGGCGCCGCGGCGCTGTGGCCCCCGTGCACGGAGTGGCCCCCGCCGCCGCCGCCGGCCGTGTGGCCGAGGTGCCCCCCGTGGGGGTGGTGCGAGCCCGGCGAGTGGCCCCCGCCGTAGCCCGGGTGCTGCCCGGGGTGGCCCAGGTGCACCGGCTTCGTGTCCATATCCATCATCCTGATGCGCTGATCTTCGGACGTCGACGCGACGCGAGACGAAAACGACGACGATGCTGCACGACGCTCAGCGAAAACAATGTCCGTCGATCGGTCGAGTCAAATTAATCTTCGAGCTCAGCAAATAATTTGACTTGAGTTTGTTGTGAAAAAGTAGCAAAGACCTGAGAATTGTAATTGAGGTGCGAAGCCTTAATCGTCGCAGTCAACAATTCCCGTTTCGCTCTAAACAACTGGCTAACTCATTCAATGCCGAGCTTAGTCCTAAACGCCGCTGAATAGACACACGAGGTTTTGAGATATAATGCCCAACTTTTGTGTGTGAAATGTATAGAATCAAGCAAGAGAGTCTATACCATGTGCGTCTTGTTCGTATGAATGCAACAGTGCTTTTGGTTTTATTCCATTCAATTCTCGCTCCTTATTGATTGTGGTGCGGGCAGGCCCGGGGCGCTCGGCCAATCAGAGACGAGGCCGCGTTACATAGTAATGAGCCTTTTGTGGCCCATGTCAGGTCCGACTCGTGAGTGACAGGTTCCCGATGACAATCACTCGGGTTTGAATCGGCAGGGGGCGGGGCCCCGTCCTCCCCCCACCGTATCCCGGTTCCTTCCTCGGCTCCCCGCTGCTCCTGAGACATTTGGCCCTGTCACACTTGAACTGGTGCATGTGAGATGCTTTAGCTTCGAGTCTTACCATGCCTCACTCGCTCAAGATTCGTGCATTTTGTTATACTCTCTTTCTCTGTCTCTCTTCTCTCTATCTATCGGGTCCCCATGATGAACGACCCTTCGCCCCTTGGTGGCTTGACACCCCTGTCCCACTGCACACCCTGCAGATTTCTTCTTCTCAGCCTCTGGGCATTGGAACTGGGCAAGAAACCATAGTTCACCACAGGTCTGCACGCATTCTCTTGGCACCGGAGTTCTATCTCTTCCCCAGACCCTCCCAGCATCACATGAGAACCATCTTCTCTGCACCTACCCTCGGTGGAGCAGGGGCAGAAGCAGGAGCCTGGTTTGTTCCCTGGGTCTCAAGGCTGTGGAGCCCAGGGTCCAGTCCTCCCTCTCTCCTCACACCTCTCCAGCTCTGATCGTCGTGGTCCCTTCACGGTGTGGCGATGCTCAGTGTAACACAGAGCTGCATGAGTGTGCTCACAGTGAAATAGCGAGGTCATTGAGGGAACAATATGTCGTGGAATCAACACGATCTTTCTCAGTGCACAGCGCTCTGCGTCAGGTTCGACTTGCACGGGAAGATCAACAGTCACAATGTAGGAACCCAACAGCACGGCGTACAGGGTGAGGCACGTGCCGACAGAACCCCACGTAACAACGTGAGTCCACGTAACTACGTGACACGTTTCACGTGCACGTCAACGCGGACGCAGGAGCGTCTTTCTCACCCACCACAGGGGGAAAGCCACTGCAGCCTCAGATTGTTCAACAACCCAGATTGTCCACAGTGTCAAACGGACGCAGGGGCTGTGTGGTTGCGTTGCCCAAATTTGAACCCAGCGAGACCTGTGTTTCACGCACAAAATGTGTAAAGAGTTGAGTTGGTTCTGAAGTACGAGAGCAAACACGAGAAGCTCCAGTGACTCAGTTTCTCTGTGCACGCCCCGTGCGCCGCTAGGTGTCATACGCTGCCGGTCCTCTCACACAGAGCCTCAAAAGGCCCAATACCTTTCGCAAGAAAAACAGACTGCGAGGCCGGGTTCACACTGGATGTGACGCACACAACACAAGCTGGGTTTGTAGGTCTGCACGTTGCGCTGCAAGTGCGTTGCGTGGCTCATTGACCTGCAGGGACGAACACATGATGCAGTGCAAAATAGGTATCAAACTTGAACCTTGACCACGGGATTCTTCACGTTTGACGTGGGCCGGGCACGCCTCTCACGTCAAAAGACGTCGGCTTCTTCATAACGTTGAGACAGACTGCGTGGTGCGGAGGCCAGGCACTGCTCCCCGGGCGGCGGAGGCGCGGTCCGCCGGGGAGGGCAACGCTGCTGCCCGGGAGCCGAAGCCCTCGCTCCGCCGAGCGCGCATGCGGCGGTGCCCGCAACCGCTCTGCGCTGCAGCCCTCACAGAAAACTACGGCAAACCTGTGTGTCTGGCGTGGTCAACATGCAGCGGTGTCTGAACCCATCGCGTTATCCAATAGCGCTTTTCTAAAACCCACAACAAAACTTCAATTTTGCGTTCGTTGTCGCACCGCCACCACCACAACGCAGAGAGTTGACGTTTCAAGTCCGTTGGCTTTATTCCTCTGATCTAATACACGAAGCCACAGTGCGAAGAGAAACAGTACTTACCGTGTGGGAACCGGGCGCCTCGATCCGTGTAATCCAGGGTGGGTGGGAACCAGTATCCCGCGAGCCAAGACAAACTCGGGCGCTACACACGTGCACGCGCTGTGCGCTGCGGTCTCCATAGCGCACATTGTGGCGGTTCGCCCGGGAGAATCGCCGAGACGGTCACTTGGTAATTCCGGACCTGACACAGCGCAGGGAGCGGGTAATCCTCAGGGCGGGGCGGATCCAGGTGTCCCGGACCCTGGATCCTCCACGGTCAATTCCTCAGGGAGAAAGCTGCGTATCCATTGGAACTCCCACTGCACTCGTATGTTTTTCCTTTGTGTGACCTGAAAGCAGAAAGAACGTGCTCGTGAAAGAATGAGTTGAAATTCAGATGGTCCAAATCATGCAAACGTTGAACTGCGTATGTGTGTGTGTGTGTGTGTGTGTGTGTGTGTGTGTTTGTGCGCGACATGTGTGTGCAAGTGCGTGCGTGTTTGTGTGTGCGTGTGTGTGCGTGTCGCATCTTCACGTTCCTGCAAAACACACGCATTCCGTGCACAATCCAGCTATGCACGCGGGCGCGGGGCCCTTCCCCCCGGCGCGCAGCGCAAAGTTCACGGCGGCCCCGAGCGGCGCCGCGGCGGCCCCAACACCCGGGCTCCCGCTCAAAAAACGTGTAGCACTTGGCTCCCACTGAAGAAGCCAACAACTGAACTGAAAATACGAGCAAACGCCAGCGTAAATAGGCTACAATTCTAAAGGGACTCGAGCCGCTTTTATGCAGCAATTTTGTAAGAAAAGACGGCTCTTCTCTTAGGCAATATAATATGTAACTGGATAAGAAAGGGCTCTTTGAAACTGCGAACAATATGATTTTGTTAGGCGGTGATAATAGCGGGAAATAGTCTTTTCTTCACTGCGCATTCAAAGCGGTGGAAGGCGGCTATAGATTTCTGGGGCTGGGCGGCGCAAGGGGAATTTCTATAGCTTCAATTGAAGGAGCATCTGATCAGAGATCTCGCTCGAGAATGCTCATTTGTGTTCATTCCGACTAATTTTCGGTCAATTTCTGTCAATTTTCGAGGCATATGATGTTTTTGGTTCGCAGCGGGGGAGGCAGAGCGTGAGGCGACGCGCTGCAGCCGAGACAATGATTCGGCCCCCGAGGCCGCGTTCACACGGGCTGCGTCACGCAGTGCGTCGCTACACAAGTCAACGGGCGCTGCGTCGCTGACGTCTGCCTCACACTGGACACGTCATAAGATCCGCTGTGCCAAGGTCCTGAAAGGTGATCACACGTGAGGGGAAGAACACAAAACGCATCCAGTGTGACACTGCTCGCCCACAGATTTGTACAGGAACGCGACGCACGTGTGCGGTGACGGAGCGCCATCTGACGTCCAGAGGGAGCAACACGCGTCCGGTGTGAAACAGACATGACGACTGCGAGCGTGCAAGATGACTGCGAGCATGTGCGGGGGGGAAGCTCCGAACGGAGGCCGGGTTCACACAGGATGCGTTCCAGCACGCGTCCAGAGCGAAGACGCAGCGTCATTGTCTTCTGCGCGGACGCAGCTCGTGACGCGGCCGTCACGCGTGACGCATGCGCTGTGAACGACGCGCGCAGCAGCAGGAGGAGGAGGCGGCCGGGCCGCGATTGTTTCTGGAGACAATGGAGCTGCGTCGGGCGAGCAAATTGCTTCGGGATTCACGTTCCTGCCGCCCGCCCGCCTCCCCCCACACCCGACTCCAGCGTATCTCCCCAGATACCCTTCCCTGTAGTCCCCTCCCACGTGCCACCAGCTCCCTCCACCCTGTCACCAGTCCACGGGTCCACCCCACCGCATCCCCCAACTCACGACTCCCCGCTCCGAATCAGGCCGAACCGTGTGTCGTGTAGGACACGGGACGTCAACGTCAACCACGACGTCAAATGTCACGTCGGACCCATGAATTCGCGTCTTCACTTTGCTCCTCAGAGAGTGCGACGTGCAATACGTTTGCTTGGCTAGAATGACCAAATACGTGGTTTTCACATGAAGACAACACTCCGTCTTGAAGTCCCTATTGTTGTATTTTCCCCTGGTTGTTTCACGAGACCTGGACTTCAATTGTCGCGCTGGAGGCTTCTGACCACGTAACGAGTCAGTGACACCACTTCAGCGCCAGGCCCGGGCCTCCTCTGCAGGGCGGACAGCTGGACGCTTGCGTAACGTCGCCGCCTGATGCGCCGCTGAGTGCGTCACGACAAGGGTGCTCCGCCATAGAGCACTGCTGCCCCCGGGGAGGGCGACGCTGGGGAGGGCGACCCGGGGTTTCCTGGGAGAAGGGGGGACTTTGGAGCACAGGTTTCCGTGCAACCCACTGTCTGTCTGGGTGTTTCAGCTCAACATGGTCACCGTGGACCCAACAGACCCAGCGTTTTGTGCGGCAAACATCGTGCAGCGTGTTTCATTGGCTCGGGCCGTGACGCACAACCACACACACACGCACACACATACACACGCACACACACACACACACACACACACAGAGTTCCCTGACCCCACCCTTCCTGCACCGGGCCCGAGCCCTTGACACGCTCCCGGGCCTCTCGCTCGCCCGGCCGGGGGGCGGGGGGGCGGGGGGCGCCCCCGGGGTCCGCTTCCCCAGTTCGTTAGCTACCCATTCACTTCTCCAGCCACTTTACAGAACAAGAGTCCAAAATTACCCAGCTTGCTTGTTCGCGGATAATTCTGTGTTTTGTGTCTCGGGATTGTGCGTCATTGTCGCGCGCGCTGGGCTGTTTGTGTGCGTTTACTCCATTAGTGTGGACACCTGGGCTGCGGGGGTCGCGTCCGGACCCTGATCACAGCACTCAAATCATGGCGCAGACCGCGAGTCAAGTGGCAAAATTGTCCCAAATTGTTCTTACTCGTGCTCCGCAATCAGACCCTGCGAATCGCATTTGCTGGGCTCCCGTGGTGGACCCGGCTGTGCCCAGAATAGTGGCGGACACGCTGTTTCAGGTTCGTTCTGCCGGACAAGTGCGCAGTGTCCCAAACAAGGAAATTTTTACTCCAAGACAGATTTTACAATTTAATTTTCATCTTTCTTCTCGAGTGGATAGGTTTCCGCAAAAAGTGAGGTGTTCGGGTGTCGGGTTCGCAGCGTTTTGTGCGTCGTGATGCGGCGCCTCGGGGCGGGTCTGGGGGTCTGGGGGCCAGGGGGGACCACAGGGGCTGGGGGCCAGGGTGGGATCAATGTGTCAGGGGGTCCAATGGGGACCAAAGGGACCAGAGGGTTTGGGAGACCAAATGTCCAGGGGGTTCAGGGGGACCAAAGAAACCAGGGGGTTTCGGAATCAAAGGGACCAATGGGTTCAGGGTGTGACCAAAGACAACAGGGAGTTCAGGGTGGGACCAAAGGGGCCAGGGGGCTTCAGAGGCTCAGGAGGTCCGAGGACCTGGAGCACATGAATATCTTGTGCCCAGGAGGCTCAGATTCCCAGTCGTTCTGACTCCGAAACCACAAGTTTGACTCCATTGTTTGGACAAAGGCACACGTGTGTGGTTGGAAATGCTCCCAGGTTGGTTGGACCTCCCTGACCCCACCCCGGATCCGCCCCCACGACGCACGATCTCTTTGTGCAGCGTTCTGCCAGCCAGGGCAATGTGCCCGTCAATCAACGGCGCAGGTTGTGGCGCTCTGCACACCGCATGCGTCACGCCACTGCGGCCCTGCACGTCAATAGGCGCTGCATCTTCACACTGGACGCGTCAAACGCTGTTCCTGTCAATGCGCACTGCGTCATCGCGTCATCACGTGCGACGCTGCGTCCACTGACGCATCCAGGGACGCAGCGCGTGACGCACCCTGCGCAGCACAGGGCTCCACTCTCCGGATACCATGTCCGAATTCGAAACGACAACACAAGGCCTTCAGAACCGCGTCGGATCGGCCTCCCCTCTCCGCCCCGCGCCCATTCACCCCCCTCTACAGCAACACGAATCTCTATAGCAACACGAATCTCTATATCAACACGAACACGGGCCGGGGTGTGTTTGCGGCCCTTTGTGATCTCCGTCGAGGCAAATAGGTGAGAGTTACAGTTACATTTGCAGGTAACCGGACCCAGGTCTTTTCTGTAGCGGAAGAGGCTCTGGCCTTTCAGTCCGACCGGATCGTGAGAAACGCGTTTTTGATGGAGTTCGCCTAATATCCTCAACTGTTTTTGTGGAAAAAGTCGAAACTTTGTCAGAAATTTTCTTATTTTTCTTGTTCTCACCGTGGAGAACCCTGTTTGTTTTGATGGCCCTCTGTTAACGCGCAGACGGAGCTGCTTCACGCCGGGGTCACGTGACGCCAACTCACGTTGTTGCCCTGAAGAGACGCCGGGATCGACGTCAAATTTCACGTCAGACGCGCTTGTCTGTTCACGTGACTTTTCAGGCGGATCGACTCGGGCAAACGATGACTTGGTGAGTCTGACGGGGATTGTTGACGTCGTGCTGGTCGTTCCCTCTGAGCGGACGAGCTGACAGACAGACAGACAGACAGACAGACAGAGAAGCTGATTTCAACAGGTTTTTAACTAAATTCTGTTTGTAACCAGAAGACCAGCAAAAATTGCAACGAACGAGAAAATGTTGACAAACAGAACACAGATACAGACCTGTGTACCTTTGAAATCGTATCCAAATTGGAAAACACAAACATATTTGTCAAATTAGCCGTGGTGTTCAGTTACCGAGGTATTTGGGTGCGTGCACCACGGTCGGGGGGGGGGGTAGGGGCTCAAAACAGCTCATAGCGCAGAAACCGTGCAGCAGGTGAGTCAGTTCGAATCGGCAGATTCGGGTTGAGAGAAGCAGGAGAGGCCGAGTTCATCAAGAGACTGGGACGAGAAACTAGAGGTACAGGAGACAGACGCTCATCTCGGGAGGAAAAGAAATGAAGAGATGCCCCTCAAAACACAGAAGAATCGCTCCGTGATAGAATCTTTAGGTGATGAAGTGGGGAGGGGGCGGTCCTCCGGTGCAGCGGAGCGCGCGGAGATTTGTGGGGGTCAGGATAGCATCGGGGGCCAGGCCAACTGCGACGGAGTGTCATCTCACGTGTGCAGGGAGCATACACCGAGATAATACAGGGAGCCACCCGAGCGTGAACCCAAATCTTCCCTGTGAGTTGTGTTATTAAAGTGGAGGATGTATTCAAGGGTTTGAGATTTGAAGGCGAACGTGGAGAGAGAGAGAGAGAGAGAGAAAGGGAGGGAGAGAGAGAGAGAGAGATGAGAGAGAGAGACAAAGACAGAGACACAGAGACAGAGACAGAGAGGGTGGAGAGAAGTGAGGGAGGGAGAAAGAACTGCACACAACTACAACAACAACAACAACAACATCATCATCATCATCATCCTCCCGGGACCAACTGGAACAGAAGCAGTCTCTCCGGTTTCAACACACAGCGTCACAACTTCGAGTCCAATGTTGTGAAACCTGAGACAAACGGCACCAGCACCGGTCGCCAGGTCGGTCCGTCACCACTGGATCTCACACGACACAAGTCACCATCACGATCACTGATCGCCCCAACGAGCGAGTCTGAGCATTGGACATTCCCGTCCCTTTGAAGAGTCGCCCCCGTCCCCGGGTCCACAGCGGTGGCCAATCTACCGTCATTGAGCTGAACCCAGAGAACCTCGTGGGTATCAAACACAGCCGTTTACAGTCGTCTACAGGACAGCGCAGCGCAGGCTGTTTTTCACAATTTTCAAAACTTGAAAGGCAACTTGTGCGAGTTTTTTCGTTGTTGTGTGAATCCTCCTCTTTGATGGTTGTCAGTTTGACATTTAATTGGGTATTGTGGAGGCAGCGGGGGGCCCCGGGAGGTGTAGGGTTCCCCCCATAGGGGGGCCCGTCACCTGCCGACGAGCTCCCACCGGCGGATCCAGCACACTCGGGGCGGAGCCAGGAGATCTGGCAACAGATCCAGGAGACCCAGCCGTGGATCGGGCAGACGTGGGTTGGATCCAAGTCAGGCGACACATTGGGTGGAACCTAGGACCCTAGGACCCTGGGACCCTGGTTCTTCTGATCCTTGACACTTTCATTCCCAACTTCAGCGCTGTAAGGCACAAATGATTTTCGCTTCCTCCAAACAGGTTTTTCCACGGTTGGAACAGACTGCCCTTGGGACAGCCACTCTGGGACCCATTGGATCTGCCCCTCCACTTGTCCCATTCCGAGGTGGAATCTGCCCCTGTTCCTGCTCAAATGGCTGCGATCTGCCCAGGCTTCCATTCCTGTCTCCACCCTGCCACCAGGTTCTGCTCTCGTCCCCCACCCCTGGATCTGCCCCCCCCCCACTCCCACAATCCTGTCCCCAGATTCTTCTCTAGAATCCGCTCAGCGGGGGAACCTCGGCCTCCAACAACCTGCGCGACGCGATCCCTGACACATTTCACTCGCTCGCACCTCCGTGCTCCACACACCTCTGCACATTTCATTATGGGCTGCTTATTGCACATTATTCCTCGCAGAGAGATTTGCCAAACTGTCCATATTCGGTGAAAAGGCTCAATTCTGCGCACAAAGACGGGAATTAAGCGCCGCATAGAGAGGGGCAGCAGCACCTGGGATCGACTCCATTGATCTCTATCGGCGCATCGCGACTGAAATTCGAAGACTTCACTGAGCCGCTTTGATACCTGTGTCCCCGTGTTAATACCGCGCTCCCGACACCATCTGAGACAAGGCAATTGCACAAACCGTCACTGCGAACCTTTAATAGGAAGCTCATTAAAATTCATGATATTTTATACAGTGTAATTAGAGGGTCCGGGAGCGCGGCGGGCGGGCGGGACGGCGGCGGCGCTGTCAGCGGTGACGGGAGCGCCGCACCGCAGAGCGCGTTCCCATGCAGGATTCAACTCGCGAACCGGGACGCGGGGGCGGACCCGGGGGGCAGGGGCGGAGACGTGGGGAGGGATCCAGGGACCTGACCCCCAGATCATCAGCACACACACAAACAGCACACACAGGCACACAGGCACACAGGCACACACACACACACACACACACACACACACCAATCACCAATCAATTGAAGTGCCCCTAAATTTTTCAAAGAAAATTCAAGTTGTGTGTTGCCCCCCTCCAGGATTTGTCCTCACCCCAACACGTGAACCGTGGATCCGCCTGGGATCGCCTGGGGTCGACCCTATCTTGACACCTGGGCTCACACGTGTTATTCAGTCTTCTCAGAATTCGGCGAGGCTGTCCCGAAGAAACGTCAGTGTGACGGGTTCTGTGTGGCTGATCCGGGACAGATACACAGCGGGTGCCGACTCCCAGGGAGCCTCGTGTCTTCAAATGGGACAGTCAAGCTCCTTGCTACTTCTGCTTTCAGATGTGCGTGTGTGCCTGTGTGTGCGTGTGTGTTGTGTGTGCTGTTTGTATGTCTGTTTGTATCTGTGTCTGTGAGTGAGTGAGAGTGAGTGAATGTGCGTGTGTGTGTTGTGACAAGATGAATAGTTTTCAGAAGGGGTGTGGCCCTCTGGAACAACAAAATGCTTCTGCAGGTCACCCTCCCCTCCCCTCGTCACGTGAGCTCGAGTCTCTCACTTCCCACACGTCGCCTGATCCCGAACTGACAAGCGCGAGCGCGAGTGAATTTGGGTGAAATTCGTGCGATCATTTTCGTAATTGCGATTGAAGAGTGAAGTTTGCGGCGCTCCCCCACCCGGCCGCGGGGACTAGTTGGCCAGCGGAGGGAGGGAGGGAGGGAGGGAGGGAGGGAGGGAGGGAGGGAGCCAGGGAGCCAGGGAGCCAGGGAGCCAGGGAGCCAGGGAGCCAGGAAGCCAGAGAGCCAGGGAGCCAGGGAGCCAGGGAGCCAGGCAGGGAGGGAGGGAGTGGAGGGAGGGAGGAAGGGAACCAGGGAAGGAGTACCCAGCGAGGGAGCCAGGGACACAGGAGGGAGGGCCCGGAGATGGAACCAGGAAGATACCTTCAGTGGGGGAGTAGAACTGCAATCTCAATGTCAGTGCATGTAGGGACGTTGACATGAGTGATTCCCAGAACTCCAAAACACTCGCATTCTGCACACTACTTTCTGCGAGGATGGTGGTGCAGCCCTGCGGGGACGGCGCCAGATCTATAGCCTCGCCCTGTACCCGCGACACGGAGCTTTCCTTCCCGCACTGAGTAACAAGCGACAAAGCTGTTCGGGGCCGCGTCGTCCCGCGCGACACAGGCGCGGCGCGCCGGGGGCCCCACCGGGGGGCGCTGCGGGCGGCGCCGTCACGTGGGGCGCGCTCCGCGTCTCTCCCTTTCTTCTGTGACTCATTAGTTTGTGTTGTGTCGTGGAGTCTGACATGCGACATGTCGATCACGAAGGGACAAGGACGTGAGGCTTTCACTTGAAATTCACGGGGTTGTAGGTGTGAGATGGAGACAAAAAATTGCGATTTTTTTTAATGCCAGGATTTTGCGAACATCATGGCGACATCAGTTTTGATATATTTCTGAATTTTCGACATTTAACTTTTGAATTGACTTGAATGGAAATTTTGAATAATTTTGACACGGTATTGTTGTGAAAATTTCCACCTTTCATTCGCCTATTGTTTCTACGCAAAACGTCCTTTTCAAGTGCTGCAGCCACTTCCGGCGACCTGTGCATTAAAAACGTCACCAGAGAAACACCTTTTGGTGATGTGTTGTCACTGCAAAAAGTGCATCTGGGCATTAATGAATTTCGCTCCGTTTACCTATTCCAGGTGCAGTTATTACAGAAACAGAGACACATCAGGGCTCATTTGAGTGGGCAAAAACAATTTGAATGTCCCAAGCCAAACACACAATTGATATTGAAATTTCTCTTTTTCACCCACAGTTTTGCAGTTACAAAAATGTAAAAAAACACAGAAGTTTTGCACTGGCCGAACGCGACAGGTGTAAACACGTGGAGCGAGGTTGAGCGGGACCTGAACTGGGAGAATTTTAACGACACAGATCTCTCTACCTCGTGTCTCTGAGAAAACGTGTCGGTCGGTGCCCCCCGACCCCGCGCCGGGTAAACTCAGGTATGGGGGGCAGCGGGGCGTCCAATTAAACCCGAGCGCTCTTTGATATCCTAAGTAATTGCAGGTGTGTTCAAAGGGCCGGGTCCGCGGGGGGTCCTTCCTCGGGAGGACCGGGGGAGGCCCATTAGGGCCCGCGCCTCCTCAGGGGGGGGGGGCGCCGCCAATATCCTCTCACGGGGCTGCCTGCCAAGAGCCGCAAATATGGACGTTTTGAGGTGGGAGGACCCGAGCCTTGTGAGGAAGAGGACCCGGTGTCTCTGGCTGTGCTGACAGGGGAACCTCTCAGTGAAGTGACGAGCGAACGAGGATAGCCGTTTTCACATTGGGTGACGCGCGATCGTGTTTTTGACGTCGGCGTCAAAGTTGAACATTGAACCCAATGGTGGAATTTTGACGTGAGCACAAAAATGACCGCGAGGCAAACAATAGGGTAACTCATTGGGTAACACATTTGGTAACTCACGGTCGTTTTTGGGCTGACGTCAATAATTTCACCATTGGATGCAATGCTAAATGCTGACGTCAAAAAGACGACCGCGCGTCATCAATATGAAAACAGTCATGTCTTCCCGAGCTGAATCTGAGACTGGTACTGCTCCTGGTTCCCCACACCGCGTCCCTTGGTGAGCAGCCCTGAGCCTCCGCGGTGATTCCCGTACATTGAGCCGCTCTCCCGCTCCCGTGGGAACAGCAGGGACAATAACTCATCAGAGTGATTACGCAGAGTCCGGCACCGATGATCAAAGCAACAACGAGGGTGCCCGATCGCCGTCCCAGCCCTACTCCCCCAGATCGCCCTCCTCCCCACAGAGACTCACTCCCAGCCTCACTCCCCACAACCGCCCAATACCCGCTTCACTCACCCACCCACCCGCCCGTACTTCTTTGTCTTGCCTTCTTTTTCTGGCTGCCTCTTTTGAGCTGATACAAACCCAACCCTGAGCCCATCCCACCCTTCCTATCTCCTCGCCCCGCCACCCCGCCACTCCGCCCTGGCGTCCCACACTCCTGGGATCCCGCACCCTGGTCCCGCCCCTGCAGCCCCCTCACCCCGTGGAATCCGCCCCTCCGTCCACTTCCTGATCTCTTCAGGCTTCATTGTCTTTGGTGATGAAATTGGAGTGTCGCTCCTGTGTGATGAGCGGGGGGGAGGACCGTTCCCTTTGATGCGGGCTGCCGCTGGGTGGCTGGGTCGGGAACCCAGCATTATCACGCGCGGCGCACGCGCGCTGCGTTGATGCGAGCGCGAACACGGATCGTTGCGTCGAGATGCGACGCATTTGCGTCACGGACGTCAACGTGAGTGAGGCGCGTTGGACACGCGAAGCCTCATTGATGACGCAGTGCTCTTCATGCGTCAAGCGTTGAGTCTCTGCACAAATCAATGTCGCCCCAGGGCGAGGAGGGTGAGGGTCCGGACAGGGCTTCCGATGGAGAATGGATGACTAGAACCTGCGATTCCGAACGTCAAGTTTCCTGGACGTCAACTCTGGGTCCACGGGTCCTTTTCGTCCGCGGACGCCGCTCAAAATGGACGCCTCAGACCAGGGGGGTGTTTTTCCAACGAGAGAGTGCTGGTAAGTTCCCCATATCCCTGTTAAAGTCACTCAAAATCACCAGTGTTTCCTACCAGTATTTTTCCATTTAGACCCACCCCTGACCAGGTATAACTTTTGCTGGTAAGTCAGGTACTTACCAGTGTTTTTGCCAGTGATATATGAAAATCACTGATATTTTGGAAAAACACTGATAATTTTTCAGATATCACTGATATTTTTTGACAAAAACACTGATGGGTGCCAGTGTTTTTTGCTGGTAACTTTATCACTGACAGCCAAGTTACCACCGTTTTGGAAAAACACCCCCCAGGGCTGCAGCTCTGGAACCAACACTTGCGGCGCCTTCCTTCGCGCGCTGTGACCTACTTCCAAAATCAGCGAGTCGACCACGTGCGACACCGCTCACGTTCTGTGGCTCGTGAACCCAATACTTCTTCCGTTCAGGTTCTGACGTCGACGTTCGTTTCGCTGAACAAAAATACACCTTCGCCCAACATAGTTGACAAGCATGCTGTCAAACAAGCAGATCAGGGACATTCCCACGTTACCAGAAAACGACGCGGAACAAAAGGTCCACGGAATGCATCATCGCTCATGTCGCGTTGAAAGACAAAGCGTCTCCGCGTCTCCGCGCAGACGCAGCTGCGGCCGCGTCACGACGACGTCGCTCGCGTCGCTTCCCGAGTCGTAATTAGCTGAGAAATGCCTTGTCAGTCAGAATCAATTTTCAACAGTCATCTCTCAAATGCCCCATTTGGTGACGGAGCCGAGCGCTGAGCGAGGCCGGGACCCGCTGCGTGCGTGACGCGTCACACTTTGTGCGTCCAGCTTTGCGCACCAGATGTGTGTTGTGCGACACCCTGGGTACATTACGGGTTCGCCGGTACGTCAGTGCGTGTTGCGTCATGATTTGCAGAGAGGCCCAACGCCTGCCTCGTCTGAGCGAAGACGCACTCACCCCTTGACTTGCACATGGAGCGGACACGCAAAGCACCCAGCGTCCAGTGCGACGCAGCAACGCAGAGAGACGCAGCAACGCAGAGAGACGCAGCGACGTAGAGAGACGCAGCGTCCAGTGCGACGCAGCGTCGCAGAGAGACGCAGTGTCCAGTGCGACGCAGCGACGCAAAGAGACGCAGCATCCAGTGCGACGCAGCGACGCAGCGTCCAGTGCGACGCAGCGACGCAGAGAGACGCAGCGTCCAGTGCGACGCAGCGACGCAGAGAGACGCAGCATCC
>JAAUXT010021056.1_pt1 | contig 28394 bp, 29 predicted proteins | sample 7278171 | NCBI WGS metagenome assembly JAAUXT01 (sample SAMN14350112, study PRJNA611818) | marine sediment metagenome | isolation source: surface marine sediment (1.8m) | place: French Polynesia: Moorea | collected 2018-08
AATGTGGTTGTTGTTGGATGTTTGTTTGTCTTCTTCAATACTTATGGTGGGTGAAATCTGGTTGTTGTTTGATGTTTGTTTGTCTTCTTCAATATTCATGGTGGGTGAAATCTGGGTGTTGTTGGATGTTTGTTTGTCTTCTTCAATACTTATGGTGGGTGAAATCTGGTAGTTGTTTGATGTTTGTTTGTCTTCTTCAATATTCTTGGTGGGTGTATTTGAGGTATCTTGGTTGATGGCTTCAACATCTTTGTTCCTGTCTTTCTCAAACATTGTTTTGGCTTCGTTCCGAGTGAGTTGCTTGGCTTTCCTGCAAATATCATGTTTTTATTTGAAAGTGCACATATAGCACAGGCAATCAAGCTGGAACCCCAATTTGGTGGTCTGAGCTTCAAAGATTCATTCTAAAATGAAGAGACCCAAATTTAAGAAGAGTAAACCCTATGCATCTATTGATTGATTTCATTGTCACCTGCATACCATGAAGAAAAATAGTTTTCTTTGGAAGTTGCAGTCAAATATTTAATCATGAGTAAATTCTTAATTCAAAGAAATGAAATGAAGTCATGCAGTCTTTGTCAATTTGACAGCCACAAACCTCTTTCTCTGATGAGTGCACTTGCCAGCGAAGACAAAGATAAAAACAGGAAGTACAAGACAAATCCAGGCCAGGTTCCAGTTTTCTGAAGAAACCAGTAAAGAATTGTGTGGACTCCTGTGTACACAGTAATGTGTGTGTGTGTGTGTGTGTGTGTGTGTGTGTGTGTGTATGGACTCATGTTTACACAGCAATGCAATATGTCAAAAGAAACTTAGGCAAGATAACCAGCAACACAAGTTAACAATTTACAGGAGAACTGGTGGCAGTTGCAAATGAAATCTACAGATACTTGAAGTTTATTTTGGTACAGTGTTTGACCTCACCACTCTTGGTTCTTTGTTCTTGGACAGGCAGGTCTTGCTTTTCATTTGGCGTTTGTTCAGCTGCAAGGTATGGTTGTGACACAGGGTAAGATTTGCTTGGAAAAATATGATACCGCATGATATAAATCATCCTCACATTTTTACATGGTCCAATTGTTACTTCTGAAGTACCATCATAGCTCATGGCAAAGTCAATATCACAGATCATCAAAACACTCACATGTACCAGTTGTCACTTCTGAAGTTGTGACATCTGTCAGCTTCACAGGAGTTGTGTGATTGTGCGTAGCCAGACCATAGATATAATAAGGTGCTTCAGATGAATTTGTGGCTTTGAATGATGGTGAAATTACACTTTTGGATGGCTCTGAAAAAAGGAGCAAAAAGATGTCAGCTTGTGGAGGTTTCTGCAAGAACAACTTCAGACCACAAACACTTCAGTAGGGACAAATAGAACATTTACTCAGATGTTTGTTTCTTAGAAATGAAAGCATTATGAAAATCATCAGGTTTGAAATTGCAAATATATCAGGGCGCATTCATGTCTGGCAGAATGGCCGCCACTCAACATGTCTTTCATCGGCTTGATCATCATGCCAGCATAAAAGGAAGAAAAGGCAAACAGCATTCGTCATCATGTTCTGACCATTCGGCATTCTGAGCAGTAACCATCATACCATAACTGAATGCACCCTGGTACACGAGTTTGATAAAGGTACCTGCAAATTCAGGTTGAAGTGTGAACTAATGTTTCCCTGTTTCAGCACACCAGCCTGGTGTGAGTTTCACTCACCTCCATAGACTTCAACTTCACACAGACTCAATATTCCAGGTTCTGTCAGCCACACAGAAACATATCTTCCATTCAAACTGCAGGGGATGATTGTTTGGATGCTTGACAATGAATCCACAAATGCACATGATGTAGATTTGAATGGACCCTTTGTGTTCCCAACTCCAACATGAAAGTTTGTCAACCTCTCAGCTGAACAGAAAAAAAATATTTGCAGTTCAATTTTTTTGATGGCAGCAGGGGTTCACTCCTTGAACAGTCTTAGCCTGTCTCAGTACACAAGTTATTTTACTTACAGCAGCAGTCTACTCTGTTTGTGATGTCAATTCTTTTTACATGATATTCTCCCTTGAGATCAACCAGCCACCATGGTGGGGGATGCTGTATGTTTTCATCTGTGTGAGTGCATGAGTTTTCCCAGATGTTGTGAAGGAGAACCCCATCCACTGCATTACTTGCAAAATACTCATGATTGGACAAATTTGTGCTTTGAAAGGCAGGTTTTCCCAGTGCCAGATTTATGCCTGAATTAAATGGACACAGACACAGACAGACAGAGTAAGGGAGGCCTTTAAGGGATAAAACCCACATGAAAGTCATAGCTCATTTTGCTTTTCTCCCAACAGATATCTTGTTTTCATTGCCAAAGAGAACACACCCAAAATGAAAAATCACCCAAAAGGACCCTGATTCTGCAAAACAAAAAGCTGATAAACAGACCTGACCAGTCAGTGGACATACTCTTTGCTGCCCAAACAAAGAAAATACTGAGAAATATGCTCAGTAGGTGTTTTCTCCTCTTCAACAACTGTCCTACCATTTAAAGAACAACACTAAAACCCTCTGATTATGGGCTGAAACCTGGTTGAAATTCGTGACCACACTTGTTGATGTTTCAGCACTGGTCATCACTTCCATATATTTTTGCTTTGTCATTCCTTTTGGAGATTGACCTTCCAACCCAATAAACTCAATGAAATTAATTAACTCCTTCACTTGACTCAGCAAATTTTACAGGTATGAACATTTCCAGCTGCACATGCAGTTGGGTCCTCCTGATCAGGAGAGGGTGGGGTCACAACATGCAGCACAAAGTCTCAGACTGCACTCCTCACTGTTAGCGTGGACCCAGCAATGTGTTTGCTAAATTTCAGGGGCATGTGACTTTGATTAACACCACAATTTCATCACTTTGGGGCAGAAAGAAGATGTGCTGATAAGAGAAGAATGTTATTTGTTGTGTGTTTGTTTTGTGTCTTCTGTTCTTCTGTTCTGTTTTTAAGGTTCTATTGCCAACATCCCACACCATGCCAAGGGTGCAGGGTGCCAGCTACCCCTCCAGACTGGAAGCAATATCAAAATTGATTGGATTTTTCAGACTGGCAGTGTTGTGCTCATGTCCAACAAGGGGCCGCTGAAGTCCTTGCAGCCACACTCCATTTGCTGAGTACTCTGAGTTGTGTGCTTGAGAACAGCTTCAGATAGAGGCAGATTTGATTGACTTCATGTGTTCTCTCAATGTCCACTCACCAAAACACACAAGAGCATATTGTGGTAAATCTGTCCAAAGACATGGGGCAAAACATGGTCAATCATCTTCCACATAAAGAACAAAAGACAACATGCAAAGCAGCACACCAAGACAAAACAATTTCATGTTCAACTTTATTTCAGAGTGACTGACAAAGCCTGTGTTTTGTGGTTGCTGAAGGTAAAGTTCCCAGCACAAAAATATTCTGTTTGTGGAAAGATTTTGCATGCCTGCCAATGCAATTTGTCCTCCACAAAAGCTGAGGTGTCAGTGCACAATCACACTTTGACTACATTATGATCCAACTCATGTCTGAGCCACCACTTATAAGTGCAGTGAACAGCAGAACGCAGACAATTCATTTTTGGGAGGTGGTTTGGGGAACCACAAGAAACAACTTCTGGAACCAAATAAACATACCAAATACCCTGTCAATTCTGTGTGTGTTTCGTGCTCATTGGAACTTTTGGGGTGATGGAAGCAGACCTGTGTCAATATACATGATGGTCATTGGCTTTGCATTTCAGCACAGGAAAGCATCGGAAACTGTAGCTCCAGGTGACCCTGTTGTTATTGGATGTGTGTTTTTAGACTCTTGATTCGCCTGTGCGTGCGCATGCGCGTTGTTGACCCCATCATGCGGAGTGACATTTGTGTTTCTTCTCAAGAACAATGCTTGACAAGCAATCAACATCTGTTGTCATGAAAAGGGTTTGCTTCTGTTCTACATGCCCAACCAAGTTCTTTCAGGAAAAATACCCACTGCCTACTGCCCCTCAGTGTTGTTTGTACCGTCAGAGACACTCTTTGTGTTGCTAATGTGCACTTTGATTGAAATCTGGTTGTTGCTGGATGTTTCATTGTTTTCTTTGATGTTCTTGGTGGGTGTATGTGGAGTGTCTTTGTTGATGGCCTCCACATCTTTTTTCCCATCTTTCTCAAATGTTGTTTCGAATCCATTGCCTGTGGGTTGTCTCCCTTTCCTACAAGCACGATTTTTCAAACAGGAAGTTCAAAGAAGACTCAGCCAAGCCAAATTGAACCACAAGTTGGAGGTTTAAACTTCAAAGAATGTAACCACAATGTAGAGACCATATTTCAGAAAAAATGAACCATTTTGCATGAATTGATTGGTTCATTGTCATGTGAATTCCACAAAGAAAAATGGTCTGCTTTCCAGAAGTTATAGAAGTTATATTGTTTCTTTATGAGTCAAATGTTTGGCTGTTCAAACTCCTGTGTGCCATACAATGAAAGCGAGACTGTCAACGTGACAGCCACAAACCTCTTTCTCTGATGAGTAAATTTGCCAGCCAAGACGAAGATAATAACAGGAAGTCCAAGACAGATCCAGGCCAGGTTCCAGTTTTCTGAAGAAACCAGTCAACTCTTGTCTGCACAGTAATGCAATGGACAATTTTGCAAGACAGAGTTCAAGTTGACCTCACCACTCTTGGTTCTTTGTTCTTGTACTGGCAGGTCTTCCTTTCCATTTGGTATTCGTGCAGCTGCAAGGTATGATTGTAAGACACTATCAGATGTGCTTGGGAAAAAATTGTATATCTCATGGCAAAATCATTATCACAGATCATCAAAACACTCACATGTACCAGTTGTCACTTCTGAAGTTGTGACATCTGTCAGGTTCACAGGAGTTGAATGATTGTCCTTTGCCACACCATGGATATAGTTATGTGCTTCAGGTGTACTTGTGTCTTTGAATGATGGTGAAATTACACTTTTGGGTGGCCCTGAAAATACAATGTGTAAATTTCTGCATCAGCTTTTTGTGCAGCAAAACATTTTTGCTTGTGGAGGTTTCTGCAAGAACAACTTTAGACCACAATGATTTTATGGGGAGAAATAGAACATCGTTGGATACATGTTCAACAGCTACAAACAGCAGAACAATCTGCTGTCCTTTCTGGTTCAAAATATAACTTTCTAAAAAGTGTTTGGAGTTGTGAACTTCTGTGCTGCAGGTAAGGTTGTGGAATGCATCAACATGGATGATCATGTTACAGTTTGATTGAAAGATATACCTGCAGATCCAGGTTGCAGTACGATCCAAGCCCCATTGTAACATATTTGTGTGGTGGTAACTCCACCGACACAGTGGTTAGTGACTCGAGAACCGTGCACAAACGGTCCGATAACTCTTGGCAGGTGGCAACATCGGGAACGAGCAGGTGTTGGATAATTACCTGGAGCAAATGAAACACAATAAGTACATATTTGATATAATTTTGCTTCTGTAAAAACCTGGATAACGCAACTAGCAGTGCAGACCTCACAGAACAAAAATGGAAAAAATATCCATGCACCAGAATAATTTCTCCAGATAAATCTTAGGTACATGGCCTAAGGGAATTTTGGGGCCTTGTGTAGGTTTGTCTGGTGCAAATCCTGTTTTGTACCCTTTCCTGAGTGGGGATCTGTGCTGTTGCCTGCTGTTTATCTTTTCACATTCTAAATTTCATGCCATGTCTGGACTGTGATTTTTGAGACATTTTGTACCTTTGCCTGCCATGTTTTCACTGGTGTTGCTGCTTTCACTTTCAAGTTCAGTAAATTTCTTGTGGTCAGGATTTTCTGCAAGAAAGAGCATTCCACTCACCAGGAGACCATAAAAAAGTTGAGCTTGTCAATATTTCAGAGTGCATTTTGTCACAAAACATCCAAAGCTTCTCACCTCTGTAAACACTGACTTCACACAGACTCAATATGCCAGGCTCTGTCAACCACACAGAAACATATCTTCCCATCAAACTGCACTGGATGGAAATTGTCAGGCTGGTCAATGATTTCACAAATGCACAAGGAGTGAGATTGGATGCAGGCAATTTGCTCCCAACTCCAATGTAAAAGTTTTTCAGTCTCTCTGCTGCAAGACAATGACCAGGAATTGAGGCTATTTGGGCCCTTCTTTTGGCAATAGAAATTATCAGTCTGGTGGATATGAAATCATGAACTTACAGCAACAGTCATCTCTGTTCGTGATGTCAATCCTTTTCACAAGATATTCTGCCTGAAGATCAACATACCACCAAGGAGGAGGGGTCTGCCTTGTGTGACTGGTATGTGAACATGAATGGTCTGCCATATCAAAATATGGACACCCATCAACTGCATTCTTTGCCAGATACATTTCTGTGCTATAGTTGCTACTTTGAAATGCAGGCTTTTGCAGGGCAAGATTTGCACCTGAAAAGCAACACAGGTTTGGGACAAACATTGTCGTGGTTGTTTTTGGTTGTTTTACTCTGACAACCATATATAATGATTTGTAAAACCATATTTTCAGGAAACTTGATGCTGGGAACCACGAAAATGGCTGGTGACCTGTTTTTACCCAAAAGAAGACAGGGAAAAATAATTTTCTTGTTGCTGTTTCTGCAGGGTGTCACGGATCTAGTGCTGCTTTCCCAAATTGGGAAACATACCTGACCAACCAGTAAATGCAATCTTTTCTGACCAGGCAAAGGTGAAGCAAAGAAGCAAACAAAGTGCAACATTTATGATTTTCTTCCCCTCGTAAAATATCCGGCATTTTGTAGATTGAATTGTGCAAAAAAGTATCATTATACACAAGAATTCCTGGATTCACATGAGCAACACATCGATGAGACATTTACTTGGCCACATGACTTCAGAATTCAGCACTTTTTGCTTGATTAAACCACCAGCTTTATTATCAAGATTGCTGTTGTGAGTCAGAGTTCTCCATGTCATTTTCAGATTCTTCAGAATGTCTGATTGCTGTGAGGTGACTCTGTGAGCATGAGGGTCAAATTCAAAATTTCCTTTTCGCCTAAACGTTCCTGAAATAACTGCGGCTGTAGGTGGGTCCTAATCTGCAGGAAGGGGTCTGACAGGGTGATAAAAGTACAATGCTATGTCAGACCCCCCCAAAACACGGTATGTTAGATTTCTACACTGACATCTTGGTCCCAGAATGTGTATTCGGTTTCTGACCAAACTCAATACATTCTTTTCCCTTTACAGCATCACCCTGACCAGTGTGTGGCTTCCAAACGGAGTGTAACAGATCAACTGAATATCAGTTGTGGCTCTCTTTGCAGTGAGCTGCCGAAGAACTTGGGAGTTGGAGCCACAAGAGGGTGAAAGGCAGTATCAACGCCTGTATTCACATGGAAATCACGGCAAATCTGCAGCATTGTTCATTATTCTGTGGCCCATTGATGTTTCGTCTCAAAATTTCTCGTAGTGCTTGACGTCGGCTGGACCCAGCGCTGGAGGCTCTGACGGCGTGACGCTCCCGGCGGACACGTACTGGTACACGTGACTCAACACGTGACTCGGGGGCGACGTGCGCACGCGTCTGCGAATGGAGGAACGTACGGGAAGTAAGGTTGAATGCCGCTCTGGTAGACAGGAGATTTGAGGGAGGGAGGGAGGGAGGGAGGGAGGGAGGCAGGCAGGCAGGCAGGCAGGCAGGCAGGCAGGCAGGCAGGCAGGCAGGCAGGCAGGCAGGCAGGCAGGCAGGCAGGCAGATGGACAGATGGACAGATGGACAAATGGACAGACAAACAGATGGATGGATGGATGGATGGATGGATGGATGGAAGGATGGACGGACAGATGGAAGAACGGATGGGACAGATGGTTGGGGGAATGGACGGACAGACGGACTGACGGACGGAGAAAGCGAGTGAGTGAGGTAGCGAGGGAGGTGCAAGAAACAACTGTCCGATTTGAAATCTCAGAATGTCCTGTAGTGCATCAGGGAAACCTTTCTTGACAGGAAAACCACAAGGCGACTTCAGCGCGATGACGTGTGCCGATCAAGTCTGGATGAGAAGCAGAACTGACCCTTTGTGCCACAGGAAGAGAATCCCAACGATCAGAGCCACGATGATCGTGGTCAGCGCAGAAGACACGATGATGAGCACCACAGAGTCGTCTGAAATCAACACGACAATTTGCAGAATTTTTTTTTTGCAGAACAATTCGAATTTTTGTTGCTTGTCTGCATTGTTTCTCACAAGAAACGCGTCGTCCACTTGAGAGCAAATTTTTAGAAAACGACAGGTGAGGAGGGGGCGTCAGACTCTAAGGCCCCAAGGACCCCTGGTGAGACCCCTGAGGGAATTCCCTGCACTTACTGCCCCCCTCAGCTGCAGGAGCTGCTGTGGTGATGACGTCGACATCACCATCTGCGAATGAAAATCATTTTTGTTGTGTTTCAATTGACAATGTATTGTTCTCTGCCATGTTATCTTTCACAAAGGTATCACAAAGGTATTGTGTGTGGCTAAAAACGAAACACACTTGTAAGCGAAACTGCACACGTCATACGTGTCCTCAATGTACCTGCAGGGAGACACTTTGGTGGGCGGGGCAGGAATTTCCCATTTGATTGACACGTGACGGTTGAGTTTCCCGACAGGTTGAAGCTGACGTCACAGATGTAAATGACGGTGTCGCCACAGGTGAAGGGTCCCGAGGGAGGGTCTCTCACTCCATTCTCTATCTCCACTGGTTCAGGACAAGCTACATCTGCAGAAAAAATAGCTCCATGGAGCTCGCGGTGTTTTGAGAACACAGAATGAAATCGACATGAACACACGAAACAAGTGCACACAACTTTTGGTGGACACTGCCCACAGGTGAATTGTTAAGGTCGCCCTGTTTAGGTCGCTCAAAAATTGAGTTCCCTAAAACAGCGCAACATCCTCAAATCACCTACAAATCACCCAAGTCAAAGGTGAGTTTTCAAAGACTCAGCCTTGCAACAACACAAGAGAATTTCATGTTGGCAGAAAAAAATAAGTGTCCCTTGCAGCATAAAGAAGGACCACCACACCCTACCTGAACAGACTGGTTTCTTGGACCATTCTCCAGTGCTCAGACATGTGATGGTTCCTCCTCCAGTGTGGCAGGCATCACAGGTGAACAACACCTGTTCAATCACAAAAGCAAGAGTTCTTCAGTTGCAAAAGAAACAACAAAACAAGCACGGAACAACAGGTCAGAGAATCTATCATTTTTGTGTGTCCAAAAAGACACTGACCATCACACAAAAAGGCTTTTCTAATGTGAAGTTTCTAAAAATTTGTAAACCTCAGACTGCTTCTCTCAACATAGACGTGAAGCAATTATTTCATGACAGGCATCAGAAGGAGAATGATTTTGTGATGAGAACCTGTTGGTGCAGGGTGAAGGGGAACTCCGCCCCCTGCCTCGTTGCATGCTCCACAGCTCCAGGCTCGGGGCACACACTCGGACCTGCGACACAGAGATGATAAACTCTACACTGCTGACATTGGGAGCAGCAATGTGGACCGCATTCACACTGATCTGATGTCAAAATAGGAGATGCTAGGTGTGTCGGTTACACGCTCACGCACAGTCTACTCGAACGTGCACTTTCGTACGTAACCGCACACATGCACAAATACACACACGCACACACCCCGCTCACATCCACACACGCACGCACACACACTTTGTTTCCACAGGTGGCACAAGCATTTCCTCTGTGTTGAAGGGAGCCGAAGGCGTACACGCATACAATACTCAATTGTGTTTGGACGAAAATGTGAGGCAAAAATGGGTTCAGAAGCATCAAAACAGCGTTCCTGTGAAAGCAGGAGGTTCCAACAGGGTACAGCTCTGAGCACAAGAATACACTGGGCACAAAATTGTGCACTGGGAGAAGGAAAATTTATGGTAGTTGAAGCTAGTCAAGGGTGATATACAGCAAAGTCACAGTGGGGGCTGTCTCACCTGAACATGCTGGTTTATCTGTCCAGGAACCATTCTCCAAACAGGTGATGTTTCCCCCACCATGGTACTGAGGGAGGCAGGTGTAGGTCACCACGTCTCCAGCCTCATAGGGAAGACCAGCTCCAGATCTCTCACTGTGAGCCAGCTCCCCAGGTTCTCCACACACACTGGGACCTGTAAAATACACATGAAGGAGAACAGTAGGAAAAGGAGAAATGTGTTGGTTCATGTTACAAGGACACGCAGTGGAGCAAAAGTGACATGAATATCTTTCATCACTACCTCCTTACAAGAACAAGAACTAAACATCAGCCACGTGCAACTTCCACTCAAGCATGACAAAATGGCAAGACAATTAACATTCAGACCTTTTTGGACATTGGCGAAGGGAATTTTTTTTGAATATTTGGTAGCCTGGGAAATTTGAAAACCTCACCAGCACAAGTTGGCTTGGTTGTCCATTGGCGGTTTGATTGGCAGGTGATGGAGCCGTTGCCATGGTGAGGCGGGACGCAGCTGTAGACGACCTTCACCCGGAGCTGGTAGGGGAATCCCCCTCCGGATCTCACAGTGTGTGGAACCCCTCCAGGCTCTGCACAGTGACCTGCAGTTTTTGCAACAGAATTATGGCCATATATGGTCTGTTGTCAGAGTGCACATTTCCAACAAAAACGCAAATTTTACTGAATCTCTTTCAATGAGAAAAGCATCCAAAGCTGTTTCTGGAAACGCTTTCAGAAGAAAAGCCTTGCTCAGCTTTGATCTTGATCAACATCCACACAACCCACTTACTGTTGTCTGGACAGGTGAGGTTGGTCCAGACAACTCCCTCGCTGTTGCATCCTGGGAAGTATCTGTGTGAGCCCCAGGTCACTGTCCCATCCAGATCCTCCTGCTTCAACCAACACAGGCTCCTGCAGTCCCAGGGTAGATCTGAAGGCAGATTAGAACACAAGCAATGCCTTTTATCAACAGAATATGCATCTTTTGAAGCAAGTGTAGGCCACCCTTTTCAGCTTGTCAAACTCAAACTGAAAATCAATACCAGAGCCCAACACCCGAAAGGCTCTATGGCTGCAAGTATTCCCACCTGAACATCTTATTTGAAAACCAAACAATGCCCCTTTTGTTCCGGCCTTCCCCGATCCACCCCACCCTCCCTGTCGCTCACCTGTGTCCACCCCGGGGTCACTGAGACCCAGAGCGAGGGGCCTCGGTTGGTTCCGGAAGAGCTCGGGGTGCAGTGACGTCACGTTCCACCCGTACAGCCAGATCCTGTAAACAGAGGCGTTTGATGCGTGGTGCACCTCTCGAGTTGGAAGAGATGCCATTGTGGAACTCAAGGCATCAAGGACTAAAGTTTGCGACTGGAGGGTCTTAGTGCAGGGAAACAAGTGTGCTGACACGGAAATACACACTCCTGACAGGAGGAGAATATAAAGGTTCTTTTCAGGCCTGGGAATGAAGCTCCTGTCCATCGCGCTTCCTCTGACTTCAACTTCCTCACCTGTTGAGGTGGTACAGGTGAACTTCCTCACCTGTTGAGGTGGCACAGGTGAACTCCCTCACCTGTTGTGGTGGTACAGGTGAACTTCCTCACCTGTTGAGGTGGCACAGGTGAGAGAACGTATCCAGAGCAACAGAAGAGATCCTCTGATTGGGGATGCTCAGGTGCTGCAGATCACTCAGACCAGAGAAACTCTACAAACAATAACAAACAAGGCGAAACTGAGGGACAATCACGTGACAAAATTTAAAACATGTGACGCAGAGCTCTTTAAATCCCCAGTTCTAAAGTGAAAATTCAAAAGATGCGAACAGGGATGTTCACACAGGCAGGACGGTATCAGAGTTTTTGACGCACACATCAGAATTTTGATGCATGGGTGTCAAATTTAACACGATGCCCAATGGAGAGCATCAGAAAAATAGTCCAGTCCATTCCTGGTGCCGCGTCAAAAATTTGACGCCGCGTCACCTGTGTAAAATCCCCAACTCTCCCTTCTCCTTTTGATTGTCTTGCCTGGGCATCAAGCTGGGTGAGTCTGTTGTTCATCATGTTGAGGTCCTTCAGCGTCCCCAGCCCCGCCCAGGCTCCCGCCTCAAGCCTCGAGATCTGGTTGAAGCTGAGGTCCATCAGCACGCAGTGCTCCAGGTGCCTGAAGGCCCCAGAGGGCACCACGGTGAGGTTGTTCACCCACAGGTACACCTGATGAGTACACCACAGGTACACTTGAAGAGGGCACCACAGGAGCACAGGTACACCACAGGTACACCACAGGTACACCACAGGTACACCACAGGTACACCACAGGTACACCACAGGTATATACACCACAGGTATATACACCACAGGTATATACACCACAGGTACACCACAGGTACACCTGTGACGACGTTGTCATGACAAAGAGGGGGGCGAAGGTTCAACAAGGTGAAGAGAAGGCTGGACACTGGTGCGTGCCCCACCTTGCACCATCCCTCAGAGGTTGGTGCTCCTTACCTTGAGCGCTGCCCCAGGGATGTCTTGCGGCACTTCGGTCAAGTTCCAGCGGGTCCTCCAGAACTCCCCGTCCGCGGTGAACTCCGAGCGGCAGTGCGGGGGGTTCGGACAGGCGGGGGCCCCGGCACACACCGCGGCTGTCAGCAAAGCTGCAGGACACGTAGCTATGACAACAGGAGATACACCGCGGCTGTCACCAACGCTGCAGGACGCGTAGCTATGACAACATGAGTTGCACCGCGGCTGCCACCAACGCTGCAGGACACGTAGCTATGACAACAGGAGATGCACCGCGGATGCCACCAGTAACGCTGCAGGACGCGTAACTATGACAACAGGAGATACACCAACGCTGCAGCAACGCTGGAAACCACGTGGTTATGGCAGTGGGAGATTACTGCAGGAAGGGCGCAGTAGGGCCTCCTTCACTGGGCAGTGTTGGGTGTGAACACCAATTGAGGGGGCTGGATATAGGGTTGCCATCTGGAGGAAGTCATTTTGGTGGTGGGTGGTGCTGCCACAGATGGTCAGCTGTGATAGTGCTAGCACAAATTTGATTTGGCAAATGCGTGAAAACATATCACAAAAAAATCAAACCACGTGAATCCGTTACCATAGAAACAGAGAGGCGTTGTTGTGAGGCCCGCCATGTTTGCGATGTGACGTGGCGTTCCAAACAAGGCTCGGCTCAGCTCCAAATTTATGTCCTTTTGCAGTGGTTTGTCTTCAGTGCCTCACGCTTTGTCCTCGACTGCGCGTTGGAAAAATACAGAAAGAAAAAAAAATTTAATTTGTCTCTGCAATTCACCCAAGCCAATCCTTGTTTGCATCGCAGTTTGTATTGGAAAAGATTTGGTGATTCAAATTTGGATTGTCTGTTCAGGTTGCACAATTCGCCTTGTCACCAAAAGCCAACTGCGTTTCTGGTGTAAGTATTGTGGGAGCGTTCGCAGTGCGGTGTCAGCTGGTCTGATGCAATGCTTCAAAACGGACCACCTGGTACGAGGTACGGTGTTTGAAAGACCGATCGTCCTTCGTGTCTTTTTATTGGTGTGAGATTGAAGTCTTGTCTCACCAGATAGATCTTGGACATCAAAGCGCTGTTTCAGCACAAGGCTCCGTAGCCACAAAACGCAGACGTAGACGTAGGTTTTGACGAAACTCCCCCTGTTTTGGAAGAGTCCATCTTCAGGTGAAAATACAAAGAAAAGTAAGCCTGTTCTCAACACCTTCCTGTGGGCTTTGTAGGCCATTTTGAGAAATGAAATTTTCCAAATTTATATATTTATGAATGAATATCTATAGTTTCTGACTCTGAAAATATTGTTCAGTTCTGTTCATCTTGTTTTCTGCCAAATGGCCAGGAGAGAGTGCACGTAGCCATGGCTACGTCTCCGTGTTGCGTTTCCGTGGTGCTGAAACTCTCAACTCTATTGTCCCTTACCGTTGAGTCATGTGCAAAAAGACCCCCCCCCCCGCACACACTTTGGTTCGGTTCTGCTTCATCGGACCCAGTCCCAGGGTCAGACCCAGTGAAGATGTGGACGGTCACTTGAATACCTGGGTGTCTGGGTTCTACACGGGACTCCCCTCCCCACCTCAGGACAAATTCCTGAAATTTTAGCATGTGGTGGTGCAATCACAGTGAACTTTTTAACTCTGGGCTCAATGATGGAAATTTTATTTTGGTTGAGAACTAAATGTTGAACATGGTGTTGACAGACGGCGTGCACCTGCAGACAGAAGGAAAAGTGACAATATTGCAACACAGATCAACTGGCAGAGTTTCTGGTTAAATTTGCACTGGAGTGCAGCGGTGATGGGATGGGACTTTCCTCCACACTGCGTGTGGATCTATCTGTTGCTACACTTTTCTCTGCACCGTGTGATTTCATCTCAACCTTTTTCAATGCACTCTGCACATAGATCTGCTTGTCTGTTTTGTCATGTTCTATGTGAAGCAATTGTGTCACCTTATTATTCATTTGTGTTCATTTCTCGGTTGTTCTGTCCTGTGGTGTCAACTGCTCTGTGTTGTGTGAACCATCTGTCCCTAATTTGCTGTTAAAGCTTCCTGATTCTGACTTGGGCAGGGTTTGAATGTTTGTGGACAGGGGAATGTTTGATTCTGATGCAGCAGCCATGTTCCCATTGCTGTTGTGTGTCTGTTCTGCCTGCAGTGTTTCCACACATAGTGCACTTGTTGGTTGCTTTTCTTCAGTGATATTTTCACCCTCGGACTCACAGCCTGTGCTAGCCAAACCAACAGTGCCAGAAATATCATTGCTGGGCTGGATTTTGTGGGTATCATCATGCTCAGATGTCATTTTCCTTGTGCTCCTCTTGTTTGTGATGTGATTTTCCCACATTACATCCTTCTGTACCTTTTGTCTGGCATCCTCCCTTGCTGCCTTTCTGTAAAGATAAACTTGTAGAGTCTATTTTGTTTCCAAATTATTCAATCCTCACACTAAAATGTTGCACAAAAACACAAAAAAAACAAAGTGACCAACAGAAAGAAGAACAAACATCCAAGTGAGTTTGAAAACCAACAAACAAATCTCCATAAATTTTGTTCACAATGAACAAACTCTACCCTTTGTTCTGTTTTGTTTCCAAGACTCTACTTACATGATCTTGCAAAATACACTGGGCATGAACAGGCTGCTTTCCTGCTCACAGAAAAAGTTCTGAGAAAAGTCAGCCACTTACTTTCTTCTGTGGTTGATGAAAATGGAAACCAGGATGGTCACTATAACAGGAAGGCCAAGTCCAAACCAGGCAGGGTTGAAAATTCCTGTTGAATTAGTACAAATAGTGTATGAATCTCAGTTTAAGTTGACAAGATATCTTGCTGTTTGTTGCCCAAACACACCCCAGAAAAAATAGTGTGGCAACAATATCAACAATCCCCCCATGTCTGTCATATTTGCACTTGTTGTATGTGGTTCTGGTTGCTTTATGGAACAAAAAAATCCACAAAAATGGCATTCAACATGCAAAGCAACATGGCAAAATTATTTGGCAAAAGGAATAAAGAACATGTTACCAGTTTGGTTACCTTCATGCTCATCTTCCAACTGTTGTTTTGCAGTGGATAGGTTGGAGGTTACAGAATCAGAAAAGAAAGCAGAGTCAGTGGATGTTTTTGACATGTCATCCTCAGGCATCTCTGTGGCACTGGTGCCAGTCACTTCAGCTGATGTGCCACAGTAAAGGTTCAACAGAATATTTGATGGCAGTGACACTGAAAATGCAAGAAACCAATATTTTTGCAAAGCAAAGCTCCGGATGTGCAAGAGATTTCAAATTTATATTTCAGAAGTTTGGGGATTGCAGCACAGTTGCTGAACTTGTGTCTTGCAAGTCTGCTGTACCATGATATTGACAATGGAGACTGAATTGTCCACAAAATTGTGCATAATTGTGGCATTATTTGAGAAATAACAGGACATGAATCAGTGCAGGGCCACCAACCAAAGCATTCCACAATACAAAAATCAACCCCCACAACTGAAGTTTTTTGTGGAGCACGGGGCAACAGGATGTGTGATGGTAAAATGACTGTACCTGCACGAACATGTTTTGATGCCCATGCCCCATCCTCCTTGCACACAATGACATGTTTTGTTCCATTGAAGCAGTGGTAGGTCACCTGATGACCATAGTGATAGGGTCCATCGTATTGTTTTCTGGGACAATAAGGGACACCCCCTGGTTCTGGACACACTCCTGAAAATGTTTGGAATTGAAAATGTGACTTATTTCTCATACTGAAGCAATTGTGTTTGTTTTCAGAAAATGCTTGCTTTTTATATGTGTTTTGCAAGAAAAAGCTTTCTGACCTGCGTAACCACAGCTCAACGCATCGCATGCTGTGTCAGGGAGGAAAGGGTCCAAAGCGGAAATTGTTCCATGAGCTCTTTCAAAGTACAACCAGCACGTGGAGCCACATGTTTTTGACCAGCGTCTCTGGTGGTTTGCCATCGGTAAAAACACAGGGCGCGGCAGGTTCAAGAACCAATCTATACTCAGTGCTTGAAGTCTGTTGAAAGACAAGTCAATTTTTTCAATTGAGAAAAGAGAATCAAAAGATCCAGGTTCAATTTCAGTGATGTTGTTTGTGTGAAGGTCCAACTTTAAGAGTGACTTGAGTCCAACAAACATGTAACATTTCACAGCTGCGATGTTATTGCCTCCAAGACACAGTATTTTCAGACAAGTGAATTTTCCAAATGTAAGTTGCTCAATAACAGTGATTGTACTGGATTCAATTGACAGCCTTCCTGAAGTAGGAAACCCTCTGAAGAAAACAGGATCAATAGATGTGAAGTAATTTCTGTTGAGAAAAAGTTTGACCAGAGATTTCAAGTGAGAAAATGCTCCTTGGTGAATAGCAGTGATGTTGTTGTTGCTGACGTCCAGATTTCTGAGATCAGACAGGCCTACAAACATATCTGTCTTCAAAACTGACAGCAAATTGTTCTGCAGACACAAGTCAGAGAGGAATTTCAACCCAGAAAATGATCCTTGGGCAATTTTCCTTATTTTATTATTGGACAAAACAAGGGCATAACAGTGAGACAAATTCCTGAATGAGCCGCCAGAAAGAGTCATAATGAGGTTGTTATTCAGATAAACCACCTCAGTTTCAACTGGAATATTTTGAGGCACTTGAATCAAACCAGCGTATGTTTTCCAGAAGCATACTTTCCTGTAGCATATGTTGTGTGACATGAGTTCACACACAGTGTGCCCTCGGCTAAACTCGGGAACTTTCATTGGACAATGAGTTTCTTTCATATGCGCTCCAACCAGGAACATCAGGAAAATGTCTAACAGAGATGCAAAAGAGATGATCGGCAGATTGACATGCATGATTTTGAAGTCAAATGATTCTTGCTCTCCAAGTGCAACTCACAAGAAATCCAAACACACATGAGGCATTTGTTGATGAGATCATCTCAAATCAATTATCTTGTGTATTTTCTCGCTTTTCCTTTTCAACAAAAGGATTTTCTTTCCAACAAAGGATTATATTGAAACAAGTGAAATACTTTGTTTTTGTCCACTTTTGATTCAGATCAGTTTGGTCACATGATCAGAAAAACAATCAAGACAGCAAAATGGAAATCCTCAATGATATTTACTGTGTGGAAAGAAGAGAAGATTATTTCAAAAAACTTGAATTGTTATGTTAAACTCAAATGTTTCATTTGTTGCTTTAGAAATATCATGTTTGGCCAATCACAGAAAAGACTTCACACTTCACAGTCCACACACACACACACACACACACACACACACACCTCTCTGGTCCTAAGTGTGGGAGGTAATGTCACTTGAACCCCTCTGTGTTGCGTCAACAAAAATGAGACAACACAAGCCCACACGTTGTTTTGGCCGTATTACATTGCAATGCCCCAAGAATTGAACATGCAAGTTGCCCTTGTTTCACCTGAGTTTTTTTCTCACCACGAAAGAGAAAGAATTTGGGTCACCCCTGCGCTACCACATCATCAATGGTCCCTGATAATGCCTTTGTCATCTGACACAAAAATCACATGTGTGTCTTGAAAATGGTTGCAGCTGTGAAGCCCTGAGGCAACTGGACCGAAACCATCACCAAGAGCACAAGTAATTCAGCAATATTAGATCCGGGGCACAGACATAACGCTTCGGACCAAGAGCCAATGACATTAGACCAATTGACATTTGTGTTCTTGTTAATTGGAGCAGGTAGGAGGGCAGGTCGCTGGGTTGTTCACTGGGCATATTCCATGAGGGTTTTTCACACAAATGACGCAGCGTCAAAATTTTGACGCGACGCCAGGAACAGACTGGACCCTTCGCTCCACATTGGGAATCAGTAAATTTGATGCCAGCGTCAAAGAATCCGACGCCGCCCTGCCTGCAGGTGTGAAAAGAGAGGTTTCGATGCAACACGTCCGCGCGAGTGTTTGAAGCTCCCAAATTACGTGAGAACTGCCACTGCCACGTGTGTCACTTCCCAGGCTGTCTCAGAATAAAACTTCTCAACAATATTGATCTTTTTCAACACAAGATCAACAACAAAGTGATTCTTCAGACACATGATAAAATTGAGGACCAAAGGTGGTTTTAAAGATGACAAATTGTTCCTTAAATTAAAAAGTGCATCCCCACATTTTTTGGGACGTTTTCTGGCACGTGAAATGGGGCCAGATGTGAGTTTACCCCATCGCAAATGGTGGGACGTTGTGCATTGAAACCTCTTTATTGGGGAGTTTAAGATGCAACACGTGGTGTCCCCCATGCAGTTCCATGTCTGGTGTGATGTTACGTGGGAAACCACTTTGCCACGGAGCAATTTCCGTGGTATTCTCACATATTTGAGAAGGCAAGAATGACCTTACCTTTTGAAAAAATTTGTGTGTGGGAATCTTTTGCATCATCACTGAAAATGCTGTGAATTTTGGCCTTTCCCAAGTGAGTGAAAAAATAGAATATCTGAGGGTGGTCCCACATTTTTTGCCACGTTTTGACATGTTTCCTGGCACCGGACGTAAAATGGGACTGGATGGGGGCAGCACGTGTTGCATCTAAAACTCCTTATTAAGGAGTTTTAGGTGCAACACGTGCGACGTGCGGTAGTATGCCCGGTGTGACATCCAGGGCTGTTTACACATGAACCTGTGACGTCACGCACCGTCTAGACGGTCGGCGCCGCACGTCTTTACGCGGGAAGAGGCTTTGGCATGTTGTCTGTTTACGTACTCAAATTACAGGAGAAACACAAAACAATGGTTAGTTTTTTTATCAGGGATGAGTGGGTGGGTATGTCAGGTATGCCCATGTTGAGTTTGAGAGTAATTTGTGCACAAAAAGTGGATGAAAACGTGGTTGAAGTGTGGTTGAAGTGAGGCGCAGTCCAAAATGGAGGCATCCAGTTTGAGACGTAGCATCATGAAATTTATTTTTTCCATGTTTTTTCATGTGTCACTACTCCTGCAGTTATGATGTGGTTCTCTTGACCCATGTAATTGTTGTCTGGAATGTTTGTGTGTATGAATAAGTTGTATGTGGCTGCAGGAGTAGTGACATCGCTTGACTGCATGAAGATTTCTCTGTGTGACAGGTAGTTTATTTCTATCACGACATGGACATAGCTTTGATGAAGGAGGTTGTGTCGCAAAACCCCTTCAGAAACATGGATAAATAGCCATCTGTGATGACAAATGTCAATGCGATACTCCAGCTGACGCGTCTGAATCTGCCAGACATTGGTGAACGGACAATGAGGGAGAGAGTGAACACGTTGCTGAAGCATCATGCAGAGGAGAACGCAGCTGCACTGAAGAAGCAAGTTTGTGTCTTTGTGTGTGTGTGTGTGTGATGTGTGCGCTTTCGGTGCTGTTTAATGTTGCATGTTTTTGCAGTGTAGATCAGGCACTGATGAAGAATACAAAGAAAAGAAGAAACTCTTACAAGACATCACTGACCTGAAACGTGACGGTGACGAGCACAGAAGAGTGTTGGCCTTGGCAAAAAAAGCTGAAAGTGATGCAAAGAAAAGATCCGCAGATTTGAGACTGGTTGCAATGCGTGCATCAAAAGCAGGTGACTTTTGCACTCACAAAGTTACGCACATTGTACCATGTTTGTCACATAAGGGGGGGTGGGAGGGATGTTGATCTGTTCATTTTTGCAGTCATACCGAACATGGAGAGAGAGCAGCTTGTAGGCGAAGGAAATAGTGACAGCAACAGTGAAGATGCTGGTACAAGCAAAGGGACATCAGATGAGCGTGCCGTGCCAGAATGAAGAGCGTCTGAAGGTGACAAGGAGCCACCCCGCAAGCGTGAGTGTACCCTTGTCTGGGCCTTGCCCTACGTGTGCCGTCGTTCACCAGCCATTTCTCAATACCTTGAGCTTCTTTGTGCAGGCAATAGATGAAGTGTGGCTGGGAATTTTGATCTGTTGACTTCGACTCTCCATGAGGCAAAGATGAGAGAGTTGGCACTCGAGGAAAGACATCTAAAATTGGAAGAGGACAAACTCAAATTCGAGTGCGAGAAATGGTTGCAGGAGCAGGGCAAGCAAGATAGAGGCATGTCGCAACAGCAGCATCGGTTTTCAGATGTCAATGATGATTCTCACGCAACCTTCAGCCCCTGCAGCCTGTGCATTACTTTGCAAGTGACAACATCGTTCCACGGGTGTCTCCTGAGGGCAGAGTGCTTCATCCGTCTGAGTACTGAATGTATGTTCCATTGACTCTGTGCTTTTTCCAGTTTGGCACAAATGAGGTGGCAACTTTGCAGAAGGCTGCAAAATCGGTGTATCAATTACTGCAGGAGTGGGAGACAGACTCCGATGAGACGGTTGCACCCCCCCCCCTTCAGATTCAGATGAACCACAAGGTCCAGGGTCAAGCCCGCCTCTGGTCCTGGCAAGTTGCAGCGATTCAAGTTCTAATTCTTCCGTTTTGCTGAATTTGTTGTCAGAAGACAGTAGTGACTAGGTACATTGTGTTTTTCTTTGAAAGTTTATTTCTGCTGGTTTTGCAGATTTTGAAAATGTCATGTCATTCATGTGTAAATATGATGCAACACAAATAAAGTGTTCAAACGTAACATAGACTTTGTTTGCCATCCGGCGCATCCTGCACTGCAGGATAACAGCGAAATTTATGAAAACATAACCATAAATTGCTGACATGACTGCAGGAGTAGTGGCGTAACAATGATCACTGGAGGTAACTGTCAAGTGAGGGAGGCGGGATGCCAAAGTACGTGGAAACCTCGGAGCCATAACAGCAAGTGTGACAATTTGCCAGAAGTGTGGCCACTTGGAAGTAGTGTCCCAGCGGCTGCAGGTGCAGCTTCAAATTTGCATAAAAATTGATGAAGGCGAAGTACGTGGTCAGCTTGCCAAACCCCCACTCCACAGCGGCTCTGATGGGACTCATGGCAGCATTGAATGCTTTTTTTTCAGGGGTGAAGTGCGCATTGTGCTCTGCAAATGGGGCAAACAACCATGGCCTCACTGGGTACGCTGTGTCGCCATAGATAGCTAACTGTCATCCATCAGATCCTTTCAAAGCAGCCAGTTGTGCGTCAACTTGACTCACGCCGTACATGCTTGCATCATGCCTACTGCCAGGAAATGGTCCGAAAGAGTGACAAACAATGCCATTTGGCAGCATTACATGCTGAAATTTCAAGCCATGCCAGCATTTGTGCCCACTGAACATTTCCCTTTGTTTCTGACCTGGCCTGCATATTTGTCACAACGTACCATCAATGAAACCATAAATGTTGTCCACAGGTGCCCCGCGCCTGGAAACAGCAGCACAATATCGCTCATGGTCCATCCATGGTTGGTTCACATCGGATATGAGGTACGAAAAGCAGTGGTGCACATCAGCTAGCATGTTGTTAACAATCAACGAGCAGTCAGACTTGGAACATCCAAAATACAGTGCCATGTCAACCAGTCGACCAGGGTAGCAGAGTCTGCGTAACAACATGCAGGTACCTTCCAAGGGTGACCAGATTATCCCATTCTGTGCTTTGTACTCATGGGGCAAAGCAAGAAGTGAACTCAACTGAATGAGATCATCCTTGACAAATCGGAACAAAGCTTTGCATTGCACATTGCTGAAGTTTTCGATGTTGAACTTGTTGTAACTGTCATGCGTTTTCTCTTCTTGCACAATGTCAGCTGTCTGTGCTGCCATCAGAAGCCAAAGATCATCAGTTGTCACCAAATCTGTCAGTGCCAATGCTGCGAAGAAGTCGTAATCACGTGTTTTGGACATCTCTAAAAAAACAAGCATACATATCATAAAGTTTCACTTTTTTATTACGCATGTCCATTCATGTCAACAGTGTTCTTGTACATCATGTCAGCGAGGAGTTTTCGTGCCTTCTTGTGCTGAGCAACCCTTTTTCTTACATTGTCCACACGCACTTGCCAGCACACAAGCTCCTCTTGTGGGCATGGTCCATTTGCTATAACATAAAACTCGCTTTTCTTGGCCTTGACTACGAGCTTATTCGACATCATCAGTTTCACACCTAGATCAGCAGACACAAAACGTTCTGTATTGTAAGGCCAGATGTTCGGAAAATCGGGCATTAATGTGTTTCCAGCCAAAAGTCCGGGCATCTGAAATACAAGATCAACATGCAACAAAAAAACCAATGTGCAGGTGACATGAAATAGACAGTGAGAAAAGCTCGCGGATATGAATGCAGGAGTAGTGAAGCACCATTCTTACTCCAGTAACACAGTAACATGCAGAACATGCACAACCACTGACCAGCAAACATTACTCACATGTGTGCGCAGCCAACTGCGATCGCCAATGAAAACGCGCAGAACATTTTGTGCAACTCAACTTGGGAGGGTCGTGGACCAGACCATGCTGCTTCAGAGCTCTTGCGGATCTCCCAATGTATTCACACTGAGCACAAGCAAATTGCTTTCCAGCATGAACCATACTGACATGTTCCTTCAAGTCTTGCACACGAAAGTACACTTTCATACATTTCTCATACGGATGTTGTGGACGCGTCTGATGAATGACCATATGCCGCTGCAGTGCGAATCTGTGTGAAAACACAGCTGAACACCTGGAACACACTCTTTTCTTTTTCATGTGCACAGCACTGTGTATGTCACACGCTTCTACACTGTGAAAACCAGCAAGACAATGTGCATTGTTGCAGGTGAACATGCTGTGATCTCATTCAACATGCCTCTTGATGGCAGCGTGTGTCAATTCCACCTTTTTGGCAACTTTGCAAATGCGGCATGAAAACATTGTCACTGTGGGAGAGGCACACTCACATCGCACCTGAACACATTTGCAACACAGCGTTGCATTGAACTCACGAGGAATGTCATCACCAACCTGATGGACAAACGTTTCAGGCTGAGCACACGTATGCGATGGCTTTTTGATAGGAACGGTGCATTGTGTCCAGTTCGGAGTTGGGCGTGCACGATCCGAGAAGACATAGCCTGGTTTTCTGGAGCTCACTGACAACCTATCCCTTGGCCCCCCCTTACTTGAGAACACTTTGCCGGGCATCTTTGCTGAAACAGAAGGCCGATCACAAAGCATGGTACATTTCCTCCAATCATACGCGCCACGAAACACATGCCCAGGATGCAGCACCGATTTTGGTACTCTTTCACTTTTGAAAACTCTACCCGGAGTCAACAGGGACCACGACAAACATTCAACTTGTATGCTCAGTTTGGCATACACTTGAGGAAAACATCTCCTCATCGGCAAACATTTCACTTGTACAGCACATTCTTTTGTGCTCACCTGTACAGGAGATTGGGGATGCATGAGTTCACAATAGTCACTGTCATCTGAAGACACAGAAACAAGTTCTTCACCTTCAAATTCATCACCAGGCAGTGCATCATCAGGATCATGCAGCACCTTGATTTCACCAACAACAACTTTGAATTTTTCCTGTTCCAATGATTCCAACAGGACAAATCGTTGTCCGACAGCTGCAAGCTCAACAGTGATGTAGTACGCACAGTTGTCATCCACAGTGGACCAGACACAGTTAGCAAAATAAACACATGTGTGCGCGTTGCAGCCTCTTGCCATGAGGTACACAAGGGCAGCTGTTGCAGGAACAAACTTCTTCATCATGGAATTCACATATCTCACAACCGAAGTGGCCCCCTGCCCCGGGTGTGAAAAGTACTCCTCCGTGTCACTTTTCAACTCACTCAGGTTTTCATGCACAAATGACTTCAAGATACCACACATTTGAACTTCTTCTTGTCCTCTTTGAAGCATTTCGAGGCCTGCATAAACATGTGCAAAGTAGTGTGGCAGTTCCATCGCTGCGCTCATCGGAGGACAGCCCGCACACATACTTGTATTCACTGTCAGTCCTCGACTTTCCATGACGTCGTTGATGTGATCGTTGTCAGCAAACGGCTGGGCACCCGTTGGGAATGGTTGCAGTGTTTTCACCACGAACATGACGGAACTCGAACATGGAACCAACCTGAACAAAAACCAAAATTCTAAGCAACTGAAATAAACTTCAGTACTCCTGCATTCAGTGTCCAAAACAGCTCCACATACATGGTCAGGATAACCCTCACACTAACCCACACACTACTCCTGCATTTGCAATCCACCTTTGTGCATGTACCGCAAATACACACCTTCTGCTATCACCAGTTGCAGGCTCCTCGCACAGGAAACACATCTCACTCGGGATGCAGCGGCGTCACCACGTCGTGTTGCATCACGTCCTGCCTGCTTTCGTCGAACCCACACGTCTGCAAGAAGTGGACAACATGAAACACAATGCAAAATTATTCGGAAACGAGCATATGGTCGACTTTTTGACGTGTCCATGTCAACACGCAAACATCACGTCAACATGCTTTGAGGTGTTCAACGTGCCCAATCGATATGTACCTCAAATCAAAGTGCTCTGAAAGCACAATTCAATTTTACCGTCACCTAGCACAAACGCCTCACTTGTACTTGTGCACTACTGCACATTTTGACACACAAATTACACCTCTTTTCTGCTTAAATTTTGCTTTCTCAACTCACTGAACACAGCAGTCACTTGCACGGGAACGGTAGACTGTCTCAACCACACATGAAGGGCAGTCGAGTTGTTGAGTCGTCACCAACTGTAACAGTGAACCACCGTGAGCTTCTTATGCTGACTTTCGGATGATCCAAAACAAAATTTCCCGGCTTTGCATGTTGAATTCAGTTAGATCTAAGTGTACATTTCTCGACTCGAGTTTCCACCGACACAAGTACGTTCCTTGCCTCTCACCTATGACATTTCCCCACAACAATGCTATTCCTCCAGGTACCCAACATCTACTAGATCAATATGCACATGTTTTTGGATCAATATTCAGCTAAATATATACCAAAACTAACCTTTTTGTGATGAAAACAGAAAGTCGGCATCTCGATGGCGCGGCTTCCAGTCTACAAAAAAAAGCATGTGAACCCCATAGCAATGCGTAAAAACACCCGCTACTCCTGCGTTCCTGCGCGGAGAAACCTTCACCGGATGTTCGGTATCTAAACAACAAACATGCAGCACGTTGACATGGGACGTGCGGTGGCGTCCCACCGGACGTCAGACCGCACGTGCAGCCTCTCACGTCCTGCATCTAAAACTCTCTATTATCCCAGTTTACGCGTGCGGCTGGCCTGCGGCGAAGTGGCGCCACTTCGCCCCTGACTTGCAGATGGCGCGAAGAAGACGAAGTCAGCCATGTGGTCTCCTACCACCAGCCCCGCAAACGGAACACCGCCCTTGACCCTCACAAAACCACGGTGAAGGTCTCTTCACAAGGCTCCCCTCACGAACTCAAGAGGAACAAATGTCCCCAATGGCTATTTTTGGATTGGCACAAGGCGAAAACCCAAAAGGAACAATCCAAAACATATCTCGCTGCCAGATCTTACCACAATACAAACACGTGTCCTCTTGCCACCATATCCTGCCTCAACAACTGCAACCATACACAGGTTTTTTTTTTTGTGCATTTTTTTCTTTCCCTGGCCAAATTTACTTTGTGTAAAAACAGATTGACCAGTCTTGCGAGCTGAACCACCGAAGCGTTTCAAGCTCGAATCACCTCGGCGAGAAGGTCAAACGCTTTATCTTGAACTGGACGCAATATAAGTCCATTCTCAACTCTACTGGTGCTCCCATATTTGTTCTGAAGCTCGCTGACCCAAACGGATTGGCTTCAAACAACATTTTTTTGTGCGGCTTTCCCTAAAGAGTGTTCTGCTCAAACAGACAAAAGATGTCATGGAACAAAAGATAAATCTCACCTCGTTGTGTTTGTAATCACCACGATTGATCCTTCTTGTCGTCACTACGTCCAGCAGGCCGCTCACAAGTATTCCAAACATTATATTCACAAAACACTAATGGCGCACAATTCTAATGACAGCCATTATCAGACACACGCAAGACGAAAATTCTGGGACTTCACGGTCGACGACACAACGGTTTAAATATCTCAGTGTATTGCGTGCTCATTGAGTGGAACGATGTTCAATAGCCTTGTTTGGAAGCTGCTTTGGTTGTTCTTTTGCGTGACTTTATTTTTACCACGAGTACAAATCCACGCAGTCGCCTCTCCTGATTCTGGAACACGCATGCGCGTGCGTGCTCGCGGCGCTCGCTTTGCGATGGGAGTTGTCACTGTCTCATGGTGAAGATCATCAACATTATGCGAGTGGTCAACTGGAGTTTCTGCACCCACCCACCTTCCGCATCAAATTGTTTGACAACAATGTTTGACAACCTCACTTTTCTTTCGCGAGGTGACGGTTTCGTTTCTCCATTTGTTGTCTCTCAGATCTGATTGTGGTCCTTTCGGAGAAACGCAACCAACCCTACTTCTGCAAGAAACAAAGCCGCAACAATCCAGATGCTTGCCAGGGCCGCCAACTGCAAGAACGAATCTGCACTGCACCTCATTTTGTTCCACGGGCGGGACAGCCAGTCCTTGAAGCCCCACAGCCAAGATCCGCCAGGTTTCGCACTGCAGGTACGCCAACCGTCTATGGGAAGCCGTGGGACTGCGTCTCTGTTTGTTTTGCGTCACCTCAGGGCAAAGACTCGTCTCCCCATGTGACGCGTGTACCTGAGACTGGTGGGGCTTCGCTATTTCTGGCCCTCGCCCCCAGACGCTTGATCTTGTTGCTTTGTAAGGCTGCAGGGAGAGGTGAGGCTGCCCATTGTTGTGGGAGACAATGGTTTTCACCTGTGTGCAGGTTGACGTCTCCATGCGGCGTCCAGCAGCTCACGTGATCAGAGGACCAATCTGGTCGCTTGATTTTGTGGTTGGTGTGAGTATCCAAGAGAGTTGCACATGCTCGTCAAGTTTAGGGTGGGGTTGAGGATCTGGCCCTTTGCTCCCTCCGGCTCCCTTCAGAAACAATTCATGTCCACACGAGGACAGTAGCCCTTGTGTTCTGGCGTCAGATTTGTCCAGACATGCTTATCTCAGGAAAGAATCTGGGACCTGGAGGAAGTGCACACGCAGTTTCTTTCAGGCATAAAATTCTATGCCCAGTTTCGGTCGTGAAGATTCGTCTGCAACTATTCGCATCATTGCAAAAATGTTGGCGAAAGAGAGACACAAAGCAAGTACGTTCTGGGTGGTTTCGTACTTCCTTTTGAAACAGTTTTCACATTGGTGACGCGCGGTTGTCTTGTTGACGTCGGCGTCAAAATTTAACATTGAACCCAATGGTGGAAATGTTGACGTCAGCCCAGAAAACGACCGCGCGTCACCCAGTGTGAAAACCACTTCAGTTTCACCACAGTAACGCAGCCTGTGGTTAGTGTCCCTCTCACCAGCCCCTGGATCCTCCGCAACCTGACAGCCGAACCCACAATCACCCTGTACAGGAACAATACACAAGAATCCGCATCCCCAGCCCCACCCTCATACCTCACACCCATTTCTCGCTCTGCCAGACAGACAAACGACGGATGAGAAGGGAAATCCGGTGCGTTGTATGCAGCTGGGGACACGAGAAGCATCCGTCAGTGGGGCGAGCGCTGATCCAGGGGCTGCTTCACACTACACAGTACCCGGTGCAATGCCCCTGGTGTACCCGCGCCCTCAGCGCTGATCCCCGGAGTCATGTCCCCGTCATGTCGCGCGGTGCGTGCTGAATACGACCCGTCTCCTCCCGGGGAGATTCATGTCCCGATCACAGAGTGAGGAATGCGTGCGCGATGCGGGAGCGGAGGGGAGGATCCAGGGGCGCGCCCACACAACCACACACACCTCTCTCTCTCTCTCTCTCTCTCTCTCTCTCTCTCTCTCTCTCTCTCTCTCTCTCTATCTCTCTCTCT
>JAAUXT010030861.1_pt1 | contig 28377 bp, 34 predicted proteins | sample 7278171 | NCBI WGS metagenome assembly JAAUXT01 (sample SAMN14350112, study PRJNA611818) | marine sediment metagenome | isolation source: surface marine sediment (1.8m) | place: French Polynesia: Moorea | collected 2018-08
AGCGCCCCTGGATCCACCCCTGTGTGAGGGGATCGGGGTCGGCAGCGCCCCTGGATCCACCCCTGTGTGAGGGGATCGGGGTCGGCAGCGCCCCTGGATCCACCCCTGTGTCTCAGCTGTTTCCTTCCTGTCCTCAACCCGACAACAAAGAACAGCGCATCACAATGGAATCACGCGTGTGTCGCACCGAGAGTAACTGTTATTTCCTGTGCAACTCCCTGGGTCTGTTCAGGCAGGATTTGATCGGAAGGTGACTGCAATGGGCCGATTCAACTTTTGAATGAAAGAATAAGGAGGACAAATTCTTTGCGCTTGCGACACAAGTGAAGGCGTCGACGTATTCACTGTTCAAGAATCAGGCCTGAGGCTACTGGATCCAAACCAACGTTGGCAGTTTTCTCATTGGTGACGCGCGGTCGTTTTTCAACGTCGGCGTCAAAATGTCACATTGACCCAATGGTGGAATTTTTGACGTCAGCCCACAAACCGACCGCGCGTCACCCAATGTGAAAACCACTGAAGGGTGGTGCATGTAGCGTGTTGCTCATGAATCTGTGCACAACTTGCGATTTCGCCTCAGAGACGAGCTGCACTGAAACTCTCCATCATCTGTCCGTGAAATTGAGACCCTTCTTTTTTTGGTGCACGCTCCACACCACATGCACAGTTTTTGCGACAAGTCATTTCAGCGTCCCAACACATGAGTATCACTCAGAGCCCCACTGTGGTGACTGCATGGACGAGCTTTGCTTCGAGTGATCCACTCTCGAGTCCACTCCAGCAAAAGAACCAGGACCCGGGGACTCAGAACGTCCCTCGTCCCCATCCAGGAGACGTAGGACCTGGTTTCAAGAGTTTGCCCCATAAAAGACTCAACTCCAAAGTTCTTCAACGCCCACTTTGAAAACACACGCAAGGTGGTTTCAATTGTCCATCGGGTGACCGCAAGTAGAAACTGATTTTGACTTGACCAACACGATCTTCCAGTGTTACGCGTGAAACCGCATGTTTTCACCCAAAAGCGAACCTTCCTGCAGTTGTGGTACAGCTTCACCTGTGAGTGTACTCAAAAGTGAAACTGGCCCAGATGTAGCTTGGGGCTATTATTTACTGTAATAGCTTGTGAATAAAGCTGGTAAATAAACAGACTGGCAGTATTGAAGATTCTTCATGACTAGCTTGTTTGTACCAATGTGCGGGCATGATTGCATCGTGAAGAGGTTTTGGGGATATGTGTGGTGACTGCCCGGTACCCACGGGTATGCCCGAGGGTACAAGGTGGTACACGCCACACAACACCAGGCAATCCCAGCAACGTCACCAACGAGAAAACGCACCACGCATCCAGCGTGAACCCGGGCTCACCTTGTTTTTCTCTCGCGGGGATTGGGGGGGGGGGGTTCAGGTTCCCGCGTCAGCCGGGGGCCTCATCTGGTCCCCGCTGAGTGGAGCCTGGCGCCCGGCGTCAGAAATAACGGGGTACCAGGCGAAGCGAGCAGCGGACGCGTAAAATTCGAGATTGTGGGTTGTCAACAGAGAAATGGGAGTCGAGGAGTTGAGATGGATATGAATTGGTCTTTTAGGCGTCATAACGTGTGGAGAGGGTGTGATTTATATGTGGAGCTGTGGGGAGTCCGCCGTGCATAGGGTGGGGAGAGGGAGGGGGAGGGGGAGGGGGCAGGGGAGATTTCATCCACCTTGCCATATACTGCTCTACCACATGGTGCTTCGCCCTAAAGGGACTTCGCACAATAAACCCCACAGGGATATCGCACCCGCAATTTCCAAGCGAATTGCTTCTTGCTGCACGAAGTTGTTGGTGCAGAAGGCCAAAACTCACAGCACCACAAATCGCCTTGTGCGCCACAAACTGGCAACTGTTTGAACACGAGAGGACCTTGGTCTTGACAGCAAAGATTGTGACTCAGGCGATGAACATTTCCGTGAACTAAGCACCAAGCAAATTCCCAACCTTAACTTCTGGTACCATGCCGCAGTCACAAAGCCTCTGGTACGTGACCCCTTTGTGGTAGAAGTGAGTTCACCCACTGCAAAAATGGTTCCTGTTCAATCAGACAACTCTCTTCTCGACCAAAGGTCTCGAAAAGTCATTGTATGATTTCACAGGAACCATTTTTGCAGCATGGGTGAACCCTCACGTGCCAGATATTTTTTCGTCGCGCTGCGTAGAACTTCTGTGATGTGCACGCATGGAAATGGAGATTACCAGGTTCATGACTTTTGCAGAATTGGAAAACCATCCCAGAAAAACTAAGAGACGAATTTCCGACACTGAGTGCAGTTTCGATCTCCGCCCGAGCAAAGTCACAAACTGTGCCGAAGAACATAAGGTGCCACAACACAAGTCGACACAGAACCAACTCGCAAAAGGAGCTGCAGTTGCATGTGCAGTCCCTCTTTGCGCAAGATCGTTGCACACAAAAGAAAGTTTTTCTGCCTCACAGTGGGAGCCTCATGTGCAGTCTGCAGGCATGCAGAAGACGTTCGGTGCAAAAAGCTTCCAACTGAAATGTCACATTTGTCAAACCTTTCTTTGTGATGTTTTGTTTCCTTTTTGTTCTGCGCTTGTTGAAAGGAGCTTTCAGGCTTCCAAAGAGACACTTTTCTATTGAATTTTGCACATGTGTTTCCTCTTGTCCCTGTAGCATTTCCAGAAGTCCACACACCTACGTATCACACTGCCTTGAAAATGCGGCGTTTCGTCCCTTGTGCTTCCTTTGGACTGCATCTTGTTGATCCTCTGCATGATTCCCTTTTTCCCGTTCCAAAAGCGCAACCACGGCCATGTTTGCCACCTTATTCACAACAGGTGTACTTCCGTGCACATTTCACTGACAAACAAAACATTCATTTTGATACCGCCCCTTCTCCCTAGCTGGGACAGTCGGATCTCTGATTTTATTCTGGATCTGCCCGGCACCAATTTCAACAACCGGCTAGAAATTAGGAATTCGTCTGAGGAGTACGTTCTCGGTGGGAGTTTTTTTGCTTCAGTCTTTTCAAAGCTTTGGAAATCTAGGTAAAAACAAAAAAACAAAGCGGAGACTCTAATCGATGTTGATTTTATACAATGGAGTTCTGTAATTACCATTTCGTGGCTTTCTGTTGGGTTTCGGCAGTTCGCATGTCCACGAAACCTCACAAGCAGGAGGAACAATGACACGTAATTCGATTGAAGAAACACGCTAAGTCTTCTGCTCAGCCAATCAAGGTCCTTATTGCTCACAGATGAATAGGTGTTGCCTTCAATTAATGCGAAAATAGGCATTTGCGTAAAATTCGTGCAAGTACACTCGTCCTCATTTTTCGGAGCCGCCCTCAGAAGAGCAAACGGACGTCAATTCATCAGTGACGTGGGATCCGCGCCACAAGTTACTGATTTGATTCTGGAAAAAACAGACCTTGGCCACAAACAGGTAAATTTACAAACCAAAACCCTTTCAAAACATCACTTAGATCATCCTCAATCGTTCGCTTCCCCCTCAGAGCGGCTTATGGCCTCACGAAACAGCAACAGTTCAACAAGGCCGTGTTACCTTGAACCTGGCAAGCTGCAGTTGTTCTGAAGTAACCAGTAGATTGAAGGCCATGGTGCTTGTCTACCTTTGGATCATCTCCAAATGACTTTGTTTTCTGTGCACTCAACGGCAGTGTCTTCTGCCCTGCCTGGCAAACAAACGCGAAACTATTTTGAATTGCATCAATTGTCTCAATTTGAAAGAGGCCTGGCTGAACTTGCTCATCATTGGACGTCCCCGTCTCAAGATTTGGCTCTGAGTCCTGCAGCTGAGGTCGTAAAGTTTCAATAGTCGCTTTCCGTCCCATGTGTATGCGTTTGTTGAAGTGTAAAGATCTCTTGTCAAGTGTTGTCGAGGGCACCTTCCTTTGCGTTGCACTTCTCACACACACACACACACACACACACACACACACACACACACACACACACTGGAAATGTCGTGGAAGTAGGACAGAAAGGAAAGTGTTAACCGGACCATCCTGCCCACGTCGAGAAAGGTGAGCGTCTGGACAGAAGACAAAACGAAAAGAGGTCTCACGGTCTGACGCCCCCGTCAACCTCACACAAGTGATGAATTCGATGCTTGCGCCGTGTGTCTCATCATCAGAGGAGTCTCAAAGAGCCAAATAAAAGTTTGTGAAAATGATCGAGGTGAACTGGGTCGTAGTCTTGGTGATCAATGTTTTCCATTTGAATCAATAAAAATCAATTTTTGTGTTGATGGATTTAAAATTTGGGTTGAGATCAATTTTTACCATTGGGGATAATTTCTTTCACCCTTTGCCAGGGTCTCTTCCTTTCACTTTTCAGAACATAGCTACAGCAGCACAAAACGGACTCCAGTGAAAGAAAAATTGATTTCACCGTGCACGATCGGTTTCATTTTGTGTTGTTGCCGTCAGGTATGTGCTGCAGAGGCGGCAATAGACGTCTATGTAAAAGAAGGAACGAGCCCAACCAACTCCCTCGGGAGTCAGTCAGATATCGTTCAAGACTCACTTGCCGTTTGATAAACAGGAAACAACCACATAGAAGAAAAAACAACTCCCAACTTTGAAATGTCAAAAGACGAGGCAAGTGCAGATTGCTCAAGTGTCTCCTGTGGTGAGTGTTGTGGCCAGTTGTGGTTATTGCATCGCACTCGTATCTCCCCCCCCCACACACACACACATGTTGGCAAAAGAAAATAGTGCGTACACGACTTGACAACCGACAAAATGTGACGAATTCTCTCTTTGAACATTTGTTTTCCCACCGCTGTGCGTGGGAGTATGTCACGAACTTTCAGACATTTGGACTTTGAAAACTCACTGCATGCAAATTTTGTGCCATCTGAGGGCTGTCATTGGCTAAGATTCTGACTGGGGCAGTGAGAGCCAATCAGAGAAAAGCTTCCATATTGGTTTGATCATTCTTCAGTGCCAGCCATTGTGGGAAAGAAGTCTTTCAGTTTTGTTCCCAGTTTTTGTGCATTTTCAGTGAAATATGAGCAGGCATGTACATGAAAGTTGCTATACAAATTAGAAATAAGGAGGTTTTAAGTGTTGGACAACTTTACTTGATTTCATAGACATTTGTGGGGATTCAGTGGGACCCTGTTCAGACTGCAGTGCATGAATTTCATGAAATATGGGATGAAATGTGTGTGAATGTGTGTGGAAAATGCAGATACTAAGTTACAGATATGCAAAAAAGTTTTGATGAATTTTGATGCATTTTGCAAGAAAAATGCTCAGAACTGCACACAGAACTCCATGGAACTGCACAGAACTGCACAGAACCACATGGAACCACATAGAACTGCACAGAACCACACAGAGCTACATGGAACTGTACAGAACTGCACAGAACCACATAGAACCACAGAGACCACATGGAACCACACAAAACTGCATGGAACAACACAGAACTGCTGGAACCACATGGAACCACACAGAACCACATCGAACTGCAACAGCTGCAGAGAACCACATGGAACCACACATAACTGCACAGAACCACACAGAGCTGCATAGAACTGCACAGAACTGTACTGAGCCACATCCGTAACTTTTTCTCATCGTATCTGCATTTTCCATACACATTCACACACACATTTCAGCCCATGTTTTATGAGATCCATGCACTGCAGCCTGGACAGGGTCCCATTGAGTTCTGCGCAGTTTGTGCAGTTCTGTATGGTTCATGTAGTTCGTGTGGTTCTGTGCGGTTCATGCGCTTTTTACGGTTCATGCAGTGGGAGTATGTCCTCTTTATGAACTTTTATTCGTTGCTGATCGTGCAGCGAGAAGCTGCAGATTGTGACGGGGCTGACTAAATTCGCAAAGCCCACACCTTCTTGTCTCCAATTTGTGTGGAGCTTGTGGTGACCTCCACAGCTGCTTCTGGGCTTTTTCCGCTTGTGAATGACCAGGATTATGGACAGGAATCTGGCCCCGAGGACATCAGCACTGTACGTAAGGCTTGCACTTCAGGTGCTAAAGAACAGCGTTCGAGTTCAAGTCATTTCCGATTTAATTTCGTTTGTAATCTGCCGTTTGGGAGAATCCCGGGCATCTCCGACCTGTCCTCGACACCTGTGCCTGACGAAGTGTGGAGCAGCTCAGAGAGCAGTCTGGCCATTTTCCCTTTTCTTGTCTCGAAAAGAAACCATGAGAAAATCACCAACTATTGACAGCGTAAGCGTGTGGTGACATGCCTGAGCAATGCGCTGGCGATAGGGCACGAGACACATCTTTGTTGCAACATAAGCATCGTCATGAAAAAATTATACTGAAAGAACAACCAATATTTGGACGTGACCGGTGCCTCCTCGCGGATCTGCATGCGGTCGGCACCAGCAAGAAACAACGCACGAGGCACCAGGCTCAAAATCTTCCACGAGGTTAAGACAAGTTCCCCTGTCTTGATGTGTGCGTCGATACACGTACGCACATCTCTGAAAACGTCGAGGCTTGTGACATGTTCAGCGAACAACAAAAGAAAGAACAATAATCAGTACTGACACGAGCCTTTGGTAAAATAGGCTCAGCCCTCCAACAAAGTTTGATTTTCTGCAAGAGAGGAGATGGGGAAAGGGCCGACCATCGAGGATATTTGTTCTTCAATGATGGGGGAACAAGGCAAAGCTATAAGAAAAGCAAAACAAAGAGGTTTGCCCGCGCCACCAGATGCTGTGTTCCACAGGTGCAATGCATGGGCATCACGGTGGGGCTGGTTGTACAAAGGAAGGTTTTCAATCAGCAACCTGTTTGTTGTGTTGCAACTTTGCTTGGGCATATAACATGGTCCCTTCCCTTCATTTCCTCACTCAACTACACGCGATACAAAGGGCACGGCTCCACGTGCGTGGAAATACGCGCACAGGTTCCTCTGCGGCATGTTGCAAGTTCACGTGGGCTTTCTGCAGTGAAATCTCAACAAAATAACTTGGGAGTACTGGGTGTGAACATTTGCGTGCGCAAGGTCCAATATTATCCGAAAATATATTCTGTAACATTTGTTCCAAAAGGTGAACACTCAAGAATATCGTGCTTTTTGACGCGCAGCAATGTCTGCCTGCTGCAGCGAGGTGTTGCTTGCCACGAGCGCTGTCTGGACAACCAAACGTGAAGTCCCGAGAACGCGTAAAATCTTTGCTCAGATGTGAGACACACTGTTTGTTTTGTTTTTTTGACAGTTTTGCTCTCGTTTTTCTTCTGCAGAAAAGACGCTGCTGCACCACAACATGCGGAGCCACAGCAGAACAAGACAGAAGAATTCGTCTGAAAGAGAGATCCGACATCGACAAACATGAGACTCAAAGGCTTCTTTATTCTCCGACACGTTTCTCGTTGTGAAGTCTGAAGGCGCCATTGAAGTTTCCAAAACACAGGCTCAATGTCAGACACAAACCACTTCTGAACAGGACACAGACAAGACAACGTTTCGCACGTGATGATCAGAAGGCAACTTCTGCAGGCAGCATGTCAAACGAGAATTGAACATCTGTGAAAAGCTCGAGTAAGTGGTTTGTGGCAGATGCTAACAGATACACAGGTAAATATTTCAAACCATGCATGTTCACAAGCATCGCGTCCTGTGATGCAAGATCAACAGTGGTTTCAAAGCAGCACTGCATTCGGCACTCAGAGGAAATCCAGGATCGTTCATAATCATCTCTTGTGACAATTGCCTGCGCGTGTTTGTTCAAAAGGCAACCTACGTGAAGAGCTACCTGCAATCACAAAAAATTCACACAACATTGTTCGGATTTGCCTGCTTGGAAACATTTCCCGTTCCTGTTGGTTCCGATGCAATATCACACTGTAATTTGCTCCTTCATTGAGTGAAATAGAAAGAGTAATCTGAGATATTCATCACAGACGCGTCAGGACGTCGCTTCCTCACGCTTTTACACTGCGTGTCTGCATCTGACAACGTTCCACGAGTGAACAAATGAGCAAATCCTGCGACGGGATTCGCAACTCACAGGCATTGACGACAAAAAGAAAATGTAATGATTGTACCCTTTCAGTGAAGGGAAAGTTCCAAAAACATCCAGACGTTGCCTTGTTGCCAGTTTCCTCTGGAATATTTGCAATCACCAAACGGAACCAGTGAATCTCCAGAAAATTCTGCGCGATGATTTCGTGTGAAAACGGAAGCTCAACAGGAGACAATGACAAGTACAACATCTCACAGAATTGCGCGGCGTTTGATTTCGGAGTGTACACTGTTGTGGGGGGCAGCTTGTGCGCACTCGGAATCGTTGGAAACATCATTTCGTTCAGTGTTCTGTGGAGGGACAACAGCAAGACAGCAACAGCCTTCATTCTGCGAGCTCTCGCAGTGGCAGATACCATGGTTCTGCTGGTGGCCATGCCCTTGTATGTTCTAGCCAACGTCTACCCACACACCGGCTACTTAAAATCATGCTACGACGTGTATGTAAACTTACTCCCATACATCTGGCCATGTTATCTCATGCCATACACGGCCACTATTTTCTTGACAGTACTAGTTTCAGCCAACAGGTACTTCGCTGTGTGCAAGCCCTTCAAGTCTCAAGACTTTTGTTCCAGTGCCTCTGCCACAAGACATGTTGCGTTGATCGCGATATTCTCCGTTATTTACAACATACCACGCTTCTTCGAGTATGAGAAATCGGTCATCTGTGTGAGTCCCAACACCACCCAGGAGGTTTTTGACACGAGTGCCTTCGGACAGAACATGTTCTACCGTATCCTGTACGCCAACGTGCTGTATTTCCTGGTCATGCATGGTGGACCCCTCCTGTCCTTGGGCTACTTGAACTACAAGCTCATCAAGGCTCTGAAGAAGAGACAGAAAAAGAGACAAACGATGGGCAAGGGAGGAAGAAATGGATATCAGCAGGATATCACGTTGGTTCTTGTGGTGGTCATCTTCGTATTCATGTTCTGCCAGACCCCAACATTTGTGGACCACGTACTGTGGACGGCGATCGACGAAGACTACAGAAAGTGCGGCCAGTGGCATTACTACTACACGGCCATATCGGACGTGCTGGCCATATTGAACTCCAGCGTCAATTTCCTCATCTACATCCTCACGTCTCGCAAGTTCCGTGAGTTACTGGTGACGTCGTGTAAGAATCCGGATGCTATTCAGATGATTCCGCTCGAGCAGAGTCGCTTCACGCAGGCGACCATTGCCGTCGCGCCCAACCTGGAGCCGAACTCGAAGACTGTCAACTGACAAGTGCAATTACATCCAGCTTCTGCCCACGGTGGCAGCGCCGAACGCCACGCTGCGAGCAAAAAAGAGGATGTGATGCAACAGGCACGAAGACCGGTTTTGAACGCCTTTAGAATAGTTTCTTTTGATTGAGCATTTCTTTCCGAACAGAACCGCTCTCTTTTTTGCCTTCTCGCTGCTCGTAGAGAGGTGATCGCAACAGTATAGATCTCTCAAAGAAACCAAGAGCTTGCTTCAATTCGCTAAATTTCACAAAGGTTTTCAAATCAACTATTGTGAAGTTCATTATTCACGACGCAATGAACAGAACACTTTTCGCACATTTCGTCATGTCGCAAGTACACTGATGTACGTAGCGGTTTTTTTTTCGTGAGTTGTTGAGTACAGTCTTGGAAATTGAGCGCCTCGTGCTTGGAAATATAGAATTCGCCTAACAAGGCCTGGGGGAGGCCTTGCTAGAACAGAATTCAGCGATGTGCTGTGACACCTATCTGGACTGTAAATAAGATAGTACATCCCCTTGTCTTGAATCGTGTGGTTCTCTGTGAATCAGAAACTCTCCATTCAGAAGATCAGTTCAGCGCACGTCACGACAGACGCACCTCGCCACAAACCACATCGGAGCGACGGTGTGACGAAGTTGCTGTGCAATTGCGCCGATGTCGTCACCCGTTCTTTGTTTGTGCAACGTGAATAAATGTCACAATGGGTTTCTCTCTGCATATGTGCTTCAAATGTCAAGACGAGATGGGCGCAACGTTGACCATGATTCCTTCAACAATGCTTGGTCGACACAACTACACATTCAGCTTTTTTTTGACACAATTCAGACAACAACATGCAGAAATCCTGCAACTGAATGACTGCTTTGCCCAAATGAACAGGTGCCCCATTCAGGGTTTCTGGGTACTGTTGTGTGTTATTGCTCCTGTATGCATGGGCGTAACTCACACTTACTCTCAGTGGTGCCAGTACCAGTCTTCTGTAGTTGAACAGCACTGAGCACGCCAAAGTTGCATGGCTCGGGCTGCTTTGCAGAAGTAAGATGCATGCCTTGAGGTACGTGTGAAGGCTTAGTTTATTACTCACTCTTTCAGTACAGCCAGAACCCATTGGAAGGAGTCTTGCATAAACTTTTATAGCAGGCTCTAGAGGTTGGCTTTATGACAGCTTCAGCTTCTCAGAGCTCATATTGCTCCTGAAGCCGTCTTGTAATACTCAGCTCTCCGGCGAAAGCTGGATCGCTCGTACAAGAAGAAATGCAGTATCTTCTGTACGACAGTACTTTGACGTTCAAACTTCAAAAAAGGCAGAAGAATAAAGGTGCGCCTTCACAAGTTCATTGTTTAGAAATTGAACAAAGCCTCCCGTCCAATTTCGGAAAAAAGAAGAACTAAAATGAATTTTCAGAAGAGAAGGTTGTGGGACCACACGCAAAAAAAAGCCAAACTTGCACTGGTGACACGAAAATTGATGATTTCCTGTTTGAGATTGTCTTTGTCGTGTTTCAAAAGTTTCACAACAAGAAAAACTTGCAGTTTTCTGTGTCATGTTTCCATCATATTTAGTTTCTATGTTCTGAACGCTACTTGGCAAATTGTTTCTTTTCTTTTTGAGTTTAAAGCAATTTTTACATGTGCTGCAGATCTATACCTTGGGACAAAAGGTTTTATCTTGCATCTGAAATCTACCCAAGAAAACAAAAGCTCACAACACATTTCATGCAGAAACAATGACCCCCTGTGTTTGCAAATTTTGTTGTTTTCGCAAACTTGCGCGGAAATTTTTTACGGTTTTGGGCTTTTTTTTCTTTCAGGTGAAGGACACGCGTCATCAATTGGAGTGACGAAAGGTTGTGACTGATTAACTTGCTCCTCTGCCCGAAAGTGGCTGAAAGTGGCAGTCCAGACATCTCTGCCATGCATTTGTGACATTCACACGGTGCATGGACTCCCTTTCAGATCCCCTGGAAATAAAAAAAGGTGAACGGTGAACGACTTCATATTCTCACAAAGTTTGTTGTTCCACATGCAGTCTGTCCAGATGAAAGGGTACAGACCATTGGAAGATAATGAGAGGTTGGAATCAACAAATAAGTCCATGTTTGTGCAAAACAAGAACCAAACTTAAACAGCCGCTCCCAGCCACAGCATTGCAAATGCCCAATGAAAAAAGTGAAGCCTGATTCTGACCTCATCTGTCCAGGGAGGGGGCGGGGGTAAGACAAGCTTTTGAGTCTGGGTTCATACCAAAGAATTTTTTTTTGTTTTTTCCCACCAATGCATGAATGAAAAAGAAATCCCCGAGAAATGTTCTCACGAGCCTTGGTCCAAAGATCCCTTGTTGAGCAGAAGTGCATGCATCTGAAGTCCTAAAAGTTTCAGCCAAATCCCCACCTGCACGAGTTACTTCTGCCTCCGCCTGACGGCGGGAGCGGCTGTCAAAATTGGATGGACTGGACCGACAGCGTTGAGAGCTGCTTCTTGTTGCTGTTGTGGGCTGTGCGAGTCAAGTTGTCTGCAAACGGAAATGAGATGAGGGGCTCGTTAGGTCTGCAGCCACACAAAACCTTTCTGGCTGTCATCCGTCAGTTGAAGCACAAAGTTCTCTGGGTGACATTTCCTGCGACTTGCGGGTTGTCATGAGCATCTCCGAGACTGCAACTTCCCCGCCCGGGAGCCTCGGGGCCCGCCTCCCTGCAGCTCCCGAGTTCTAACTGATGAAACTGGACGGCCTGCGGATGAGGTAACCGAATCCTAGACAGATGCTGCGTGTCTGCTGACTTCCCCTGATTCTGATCACAGCGTGGGCAGGACCAACCTGTGCGAACAGCTCGCAACTGAGGTCCAAGCAAGGAAACTGACAGCAAAGTGACATTTTCTTCGTTAATAGGAAGCAAAATACAAATTGCATTGCAGATGACAGGCGTTCCCCATTTGTGCACATGTTGATCCACATGCATCAGTGACGCACCAGAGACGGAGGAGCACACGCTTGGAGCTTGCAATGGGATCCGCTTTTTTCATACTCCTGTACAGAAACAGACGGATAACTAAATACACATGACACACCAATTGTCGCAGACAATATTTCATCGCACATTTTCCAAGAAATTATCCTCTCGTCTTGAGTTAATTAGCGCCTGCAGCACCGCACAAAAACCGAAACTTGATCGATCACCCAAATGCTGCGAAGTCGTGCAGTGTAAAAACACCGGACTGTCGCAAAAAGAGCGATAACTGGACTACCAAGTACAAAATCGGCCGCGTGCCATCCAAATCTCCCACCTGCAACAATCATAGGTTATGACTATTTTTCTGATAAGTTCTTTTTACCCAGTGAAGCGATAAAGCTGATTTCATTTTCATATGGGAGGACGGATAAGCAGCGAAGTTGTGTTCACTTCACAAAATCAAAAATGGTTAAATTTACCAGCTGCTTTAAAAATGGGCCCAAACTGACAAAGTTTCACGGAGCCAACATTAAAATACACTTGGAATGTTCATTTGGCATCACTTGATTCCAACCCCCAGTTGTGACCATTCCTTCATTCATTTCAAAAGCAGTGAAACAAATTTTCTCACTCATTTTACTTGGCAAAGCAACTTTGCTGATTTAGTTTTGGAAGGGTAAGAAGCAACCAAGTTGTACTTGGTTGCTTCCCCACCCCTTGGGGTAAATGGGCAGAACTTGGTTGCTTTCACTCACAAAAATACGCGACCAAACCAATATCAGCGCGCTTCGCGGCTGATAAAAACAACTGTAGGATATCAACATTTATATTTTATTCGGGAACGATTTGATGAAACAGATCTGACACAACTCCAGCAAGACGCTGTGCACCCGCATTTTCCTCACGTTTTCGCAATTCTTAGAGAGAAACAAGAAACCAAACCTTTGGACACAGGCTCATGCATCGCGAGCGCCACTAAGTGTGGCCACTCAGTCTCGGTTGTGATCACCACTGACCACCCCCAGGTGGCGGCTGGGAGGGGGCGGGGGTTACTCGATCCCCACCTCAAGTCCTGACAAGGGTGATCGATACTGCCCACCTTGTGCCAGTGCACAACACAGGCGCTCCGAAGGACGCGCCTGTGTGAAAAGGTTTTCACACACATTGACATGCCATTTGTGGCAGCCAAAGTGTCAAGTGATCATCAAACGAGTTCGAGAAAAACAAATTCGTACAGAATATATTCCGTCAAAACCGATCTGAGACAACAAACAAAAGCTGCCGTCTCCGCGTGGACCGAACAGGCCCGTTCAACGAAAACAACGCATCGCAGTGCAATTGCGAACTGACCAACTCGTCACTCTGAGGGGCACGGCGGACATCCATGGGTGCTGTATCTGTTGCTGTTCTTGCACCACAAATACACACACACACACACACTGGCCACACGGCAAAATAAAACTCAAGAAATCAAACAGGCGGAAGGGCGACAAAACACAAAGCCTTAAACATCGCCTTGAGAGAGAAAGACCAGCTTTCAGGACTCACTCCACAAGACGACTGCACCTGAACACCTCTGTTGAGCCTGAAAATTCGATACAGAATGGGGCAAGCACGAACGAACGCGTTTCACAAATTCAACAAGATAGCTGCGGCCGAAAGCGCGCAGCGCTTGACGCTCCACTTTGTGACAAGAAATTTTCAGAAATACTTCTTTCGTCTCACACCATCACTGGAACATTTGGTGGACCTCCCCGCCCCTCGTGTAAAGATGTTTTCACCGATTTGGCACAGTGGCATTCCATGCGGTCGAATTTTCACGCAGATACACACTTTTGCTCAGACGCCCGCATAAACACTATGCATGTTCTGTTTTACATTCGCTTGTTGCAACGATGTGATAATCTCTGGAGAAAAGGAACACACTCGGCGTGTACAACGGGCAAGACGGCATAAAATAACGAACTGGCAAGTTTCTTTGCACTCGAGAGGATCCCGATTCAGAAGGCCCAACATGGGCGTCCCAGTCCAGGGCTACGAGGAAAAACATGTCACACTTTTGACGCAAAATTGGATGAAAGCTTCTGGACCTGCCAGGGATGTAATCGCAGGGATGTCACAAAGAACCGTTTCTGCTGCCGATATCCCACACATCCGCGCGCACTTGGCAATTGCACGTTAACAAGGTGGTTGTGTTTCTTATTTGTTGCGTTCTACGAAAGAGAACATGCAGTCCCTCAAACCACCTGCAATTCTTTCAACCGAATGACAAAAAGTCGAAGAGCACCTCTGTTATCCATTTACTTCCACAACGGTTATGTAGTACTGCCGGGAGGTTTCGTTGACAGGTGGAGAGAACAGCGGACTGTGGTACGCCGTCTGAATGCTTCGCACATACCGGTACTGCTGATGTGGGTACACTTGCAGTGGATGCCTCCAAGCCAGATTCTGAAATGCGGGAAGGAAGCAGATCGTGAGTTGACGACCCTGTGGGAACTTTTGTGTGAATTCAAGGGAAATTACTTCACCAAAACATCATCGTTACTTTGTGAGATGGAATGGAAACGTTTGTTCAGTTTGCAAAACAGATCTATCTGTCCTTTGTCACACAGAACGTAGATTCATCAGAAAGATTTCCGCACAAAGTCGCACCAGTTGTTCGCCGTAAATAACGCCACCAGAACATGCGTCCAGAACACAAAACCAGGTACAACACAACAAATGTCCAGACCAAAAAGAGAAACACACAACGCTTCAGACCCACCATCACCAGATTGTTCCTGAGGATGGACTATCGTTTGGTCAAACACTACGACACAAATCTATTCATTGTGTTCAAAGAACACTAAATTGTCCCCGTCAAGTGAATTCTCAAATAGAATAAAAAGAAAAGAAAACCAAAAAAAAAAAACAAAAAGAAAACCCCGACACACAAACATCACACGCACGCGCACGCACGCACACACCACACACACACACACGTACACACACATGGTAAAAGAGCCGCGATGCCAAGTAATCACGGTCCAAAAACTTGAAAACAATTTGAGCCAACTGTTTGAAAAAAATAAACCACGTCGGCTCACGCAGAGCAAAGCTTTCAGAAAATGAGCACGTGGGTTTGAGTCCTGAATCTGACTAAAATCCATTAGAGGCGACGTGATTGCCGAAACCTACGTTGCCACTTTCGTTTGAGCTTCAAATATTCGAACCATTCTTGCGTGTCTCATTAGGGATACTGTTTTGATCGAAAGCCGGCATGCAATCTGCAGTTGCAAGTTCTTCAGTGTTTTCTGGGACTTTTGCAGGCCAGAAAGTTCCGAATGCAAAACTTGAAGACATACCATAGATGAGTAAATATCTTCTGCAGCAGCAAAAACATTTCGAGAAAGTGTTAAGTTTTAGCAACGTTAGATCTGCGAATTGTTCTGCTTTGAGTCAAGCCATGCATGCTAAACACACTGTTCACTTCCACCTCCGTAACAATTTTTGTTCGAGTTTCCTCAAACATGGCAGTTATACACAAATATTTCGATCTGCACAGCACTGTGTTGAAGCCCCACAAATTGTAAATTTTGAAAATTTCCGGTGGGCTTCTACCCTGGAGCATCGAGGCATCTCATGTTACAACTGCAGCTTCAAGAAATAGCATTTCTGTAATTAGGTTAATGCGCAGGCATTCATTTCACTGGAAAGCGACAAATACCTCGGTGTTTTCTACCCGAATTTTCCAACGGAGACTTGGACGGTATTGTTTTGAGTGGTGTCCCTGTGGGTGGCGAGAGAATTTGGTACCCCACCCCCCTGTTCTTGTCAAGGAATTTCCTGTCAAGGAATATCTTCAATAATTTTGACGTCTGCACCCCCCGCCAAAAAGAAACCACAAAAAAAACCAGGAAGAACCAAAAGACTCTGTTGGACGAAACTGCCAAAATCACTTGGAATGTAGCTGATGAAAGATCATGACCCCACACTGTGCAGGTCGTCCTCCCCATATCTTTTGTTCCAAAAAACAAAGGTGGACAACTTCTGCCGAGCAAATACCCATGCAAACTGCATGCTGCTTCCAAGACATATTGCAAAAAGTCGATGCCTGATGCGACATTACACACTAAAATTCAGCATGAACGACAGCTCTACGATGTCAACCCATCTTGCCATGCACCACATTTGAATTTACCACAAAAGTTATTCTTCACTGAAAAAGGAGACGTCAGGAAAACAACATTAACAAATCGGATAAAAAATATATCATTGACTTCTCTGTTCAAACAGCATTTCTGAATGCCACTTCAAACTTCTCACCAACCACGACAGCATCAAACAAATTACGACCCTTTCCATCCAAACTAACTCTGTAAACCTCACCGCACACACGCATCAGAATTGGGCCCTCTGGAAATGATCAAAGAATGGTTCCTCATTGGACCCTCACCATGAAGTCAGGGAACCAAGAAGATGCTCAATGAGCCGATTTTTACAGTTCACCAAAGAGCGCTTGATGGGTAATTCTGTCGCTCATGCTTTCAGCACACAGTAATGAAGTTTTGAAGAGTGGCGGATGTGACAACGTCTTCGAGAAATTGCGCTTGCTGCGGTGAGATGCTTCAAAAATAAAATGCACAAAGTACAGCTGCCTTCGACTTGTTCGCATACATTGTTTCGGCAGAATACCCAGTGGTTCAAAACGGCTAGCACTTGAAATCTGTCCCCAAAACAATAGTTGAACAGGTGACACACCTCGTCACTGGTGCAGGCCGGGTTGACCCGCGCCGGACTCCCGTTTTTGTACTCGTTGACGCCTGGCTTCTCCGTGCCGCTCTGTTGGAGCAAATACAGCACAAGTTCTCGTGTGTGCGCGCAGTTAGAATCGAAGACTCGGCTGCAGAGATGACCGCAGGGTCTACGAAAAAAGTCTTCTGTTTCTCCCTTCAGTGGCTCCTTCGACCACTGGATGCAGCCAAGAGAGACCAATGAGCACACGAACCTGGACGGCGGCGTCAGGTGGCACTTTTTCGTCAGGGTGAACATCGCCATCGTACGCGCTGTCGTAGGGCGAGGGACCGACCCAGCTGAGAAGAACGGGCAGGAAGAGCAACCCGTGCAGCAACCCGTACAACACCACGCAGAAAAATATCTGCAAGCACAGAGCGACCTTGAAGTGTCTCATCCGTGACAATGGAAATCTGACACGAATCCCTTCAAACTCCCGTGATAGTCTCAGTGTCCCCCCAGGGGCGATTTCAGAAATTGTCGCCTTTTTTCAGATCATGGAAGCAGTAACAGCAGAAAACCTCTGCAATGGAGAACAGAGATGCAGCGGCTCAACAACAATCTACCGGTATTTCTGTCGGCTCGACTTGCTGTTCACTCAAAAAACGGAACATGTTCAAAACGGTTGGGCATTGTTTCGAAACAACAGAGTTCAAATTGGGTGGGACTGGAGTCCAGAAGTGTGAAAATCGGCGACATTCCGTCGAGGTTCTTGCAAATGTGACTCCATGTGACTTTCAAGGACATGCGTCTGCGATTGGAAGGAAGTGACTCGACTTTGAGTTGTCCGCGGGTTTTTCTTGGCACACTCATCTCAACTTACCTTGAAGAAGGTTCTGAAGATGTAGGACTGCGACGCAGCGAGAAGGATGAAGGCGAGGAAGGTGCTGAAGCCTCCATAGAAGACGGCGGCGCCCATGCCGTACATGGTCTTCTTCACGCGCTCTGAAACACCGACGACGAACAAAGTAACACAGCTGGTCCACGGCAACAGTGGCTCTTGTGAACCATCACGATTCATCAACACAAAACAAACATCAAGCCCCGGAACGTCAAACAAACACTGAACCGTTTTTGGTGCCGGTAACTGTCATGAAGAAGTGGCCTATGTGAGCCGAGTAGTCCACGGCGAGCCCGATGGCCACGATGAGCTGAATGGCGAGCACCGTGTCGATCGTCTGATCCCAGAAGTGCGCCGTCCCCATCACATCAACCTGTAACCGCACTCAAGCTTTTCGACATATTCCGTTGTGCCAACGTTCACTAAACCCGCGTAATGCCAGACCCGCGGGCTTTAACATCTGAAGGAGGGGACCTCTTCCACCTCTCCAACGCCAACTGCCCTGATATCATTATCCCCTCACCCTTGTCAGGGACGGCTGGCTGCCTGTCTGCACGCAAACAAATTCCACGACGAGCAACTACTCAACGACAACGCGCGTCCGAAAATTTCCCTTGTTTTGTTTTGTCGAACTCTGCCCTGACAAGTCTGGTGGATTTCCCGGCAAAAATGACTGACGACCTGTCCCTGCCGTTGGATCACCAGAATTCTTGGAGCAGGAATCGTTTCGTGGAACTCCAGCACGGACGAAAGGAAAAAGGGATGTCAAATTCTTGACTGACCAAAGTCATGATGACGCAGAGGCCGACAAGGATGCAGGTCCACAGGTTGGCGATGAGGAAGAGCGTCATCACAAACACGCACACGAACGCGAGACCTAGGTTCCGGTACAGCTCGTTGCGTATCACCTGAGGAAAGGGAAATACCAGATCAACGCCATCAACATCAAGTCGTGCACTCGCAAGTATTTTCAAACGAAGTTGCCTTGCCACGCTAATTTTGCTGTGCAAAAGCGTGCCCCAAAGTGAATGAATGTGAAGATGCGAGTTCCAGTTAGGTTCGCTTTTTACCGACCGGTTGAATCAACAGCACCCAAAAACTCGGAAGGCAAAACTCAATTTGCGTACAGTTGAGAGAAAGTACTTTGTTGGTGGAGAAGGTGAGGTAGAATCGGGAGTAGGGAAAGCAGAGATCCTCGCCGAAGCCCGACTGTCGCGTGAGGTCGCGCATGCGGTCCATGGCGGCGATCTCCTCGGCTGATCCGTCCAGTGCGCGGTGGTAGTAGAGAAACCGAGAGGCCTGCAAAACGGGGAGAACCACAGCAGGATCACAGTCAGTGCCGGAAGAAATGCTTTGTGAACACAGACACCAAACAACAATTACTGTCGCCAGGCTATGAAAGAATTGTGGATTGGAAAATGAAGGAAAATTGACGTGTTCATGTTTGAACTTTCCCAGACTACAATCAAATTTAATGTCGCATTTACATTACCTGAAGTTTTTGATTCGTATTGTCCTCAAACACGAGATCTCGCCTGAACCGGCTGCCCTCTGAGAACAGATATCTGCTCACAAGAGTGTAGAAGCTCGTTTCGTTTTTGGCAAATCCATCTGAAAAGAAATGCACAATTTCTTTGTCGCATTCGGATCAGGTTCTACAGCAAGTCCTTTTTTCAACCCACTTTGTTCCAAGTCTTTGTGGAGTTGGGCGTGTATTTCCACTGATCTGGAATTTCGTGGTTACAGTATCAACAATCTTCCGGAGTGAGGCAACGTACTGCTCAGTAGGGGAGCATTGTTGGGATCTGTGTTGTTATTCATCCACAAGGCGAATCCTCTGTACCAACAGTCCACGGTAGAACTGTCAATGTACGCGTCGTTGTAAACGTCATCGTACAACGTTTGCAATTTGCTCCATTCTTCATAGTAGGCAACGGCACCTGCATAAAGAGGGTTGTCAAGGCAAACAGCAGCCAACAAACGTAAGACACAACCAGACTCTTGCACTTCCTCTTGCACACATTATGATAAAAACAAACATCATTCACGGAATAGAAAAACTTCTGTCGTGCAGTGCGGTGGTTGAAGACGATGCTCACCGATGTAGACGTGCCCCGAGGCGAAGCCGTCCGACGGGAAGTACCGTTTGTCCGCGTCGAAGTACTCGGAGGCGTAGGAGTCGTCAGCGATGAACCAAAGTGGGTCGAACTCCTGCTCGATGAGCACCGTGCCGGAGATACCGAGCCCCAGTAGAGCTAACGTCGCCACCACCACCAAAATCTGAGCGTGACGAACATGACGACTCAGATGCGCGCGAGGACAGACTCCGTGCGGCTAATACTCGCCGCTTGCAGGACTTCGAACAATTATTCACGCATTCTCAGGGCTTCTTAGGAGGGCTCCACATTGTTCTCCCAGCCCAATTTTGAAAGCAACTTAGATTTGCTATTTGACTAGAGAAACGTCAACACTTGATCCACAACCTGTTCGGACACGAACCTTGACGGGCAGTTTGGTGAGAGCAAAGCCGATGACGTTGCCGAAGATCTCCTGCATGAGGCTGCGCTGGCTGCACGCGTTCGGCTCGTAGTCACGGTGCACATAGCAGCAGCAGCACGCGTTGCGGCTCGCGTCGACGCGTCGCAAATCCAGCGCCAGGCACGCCGTGAAGAAGAAGGTTTGCATGAGGAAGGTCAGCAGGATGCCGATCGCACAGTATCCGCAGAATGACTTGAGCGCCGGCAGCACCTGTGACACAGAAAGTGCAGATAATCGTGAGTCTGGTCAACAAGCTGGCCAAACTGACTGGAAACGAACAAGCCTGTCGTCCATCACAGAAGTCACTCGAAAGTTTCTTCACGTGGCACATGCCTATGGATCTGTGTTCCGATTCGCACTGTTGTGTGACATTTGAAAGGCAGGCCTTGGCCAGGCCCATTTGCCAAAAGACTGGACACAAGCTACATTGAAGCAATAAATTCAGCCCCAGTCTGAAACGTCACGCATGCCAAAGGCACGTTTTGTTGTGTTTTGTTGTTTGTTTTTCTTCGGAGATGCCGCGCTGGGTACCGTCACTGCGCCGGCCGCGAACGCGAGGATGTCGGTCATGGAGGTGACGGTGATGGCGACGCCGGCGCTCTTCATCGTGAGGCCGATGCGCTCGGCGACCGGGCGGCGCCGCTCCTCGTCGCTCAGATTCTCCAGCGCCTGCACGATCACGAACATGTCGTCCACCCCGATACCTGCAACGTGCACAAACGCATTATCGCTGTAAAAAGCGGCGAACGTGGCCAGAAATACAGACAACCCGCACGACAAGTTGGCTGCATTTCTCTCTGCACTTGCGGTTCAACACCAGGGTGAACAAGTCGACAAGAGCACCCAGTGTCCCTTTTCGTTCGTTCGACACAAAGTTCAACAAGAAATCATTCTCACCGATGAGAAGGAAGGGTAGAGTTGAGTGCAAAGGAGTCCACATCAGCTCGGCGTAGGACATGATCCCGATGGTGACGCCCATGGCTATTCCGACAGCGACAATACCCGCCAGAGAACACCACGCCTGGGCGGAGAGCAAAACCGAGTTCAGTCTCTCGTTGTAAAAGAAAACCTGGCCGGATAAACAATGTTCTTTGTGCAGATTTGTTTGCAGAATGCCTCCAAACCAGGAAAAAGTCTGACAAGGGCTGAAACTTGAGAGAAACAGTGAATGGCACGGCACAGAACACAGGTGCACCAAGGAACTATGACGGTCATAAGACAAGTCGGGAGGGGGTCGTGGGCACGTTTGAAAGCATCACAGAGGAACCTCACTGACAGCCTCACCAAGAGGCATTTGCCACTGCGCAACACAGGCTCGACTCACGTGCGTCTCGTGGAAACAGAACGTGATGGCGTCGCAGAGTCGTTACTGAACACACACACACACACACACACACACACACACTCTCTCTCTCTCTCTCTCTCTCTCTCTCTCGCTCTCTCTCTCTCTCTCTCTCGCTCTCTCTCTCTCTCTCGTATCAGAATTTGGCCAAAATCTTGAAACCTCCTGGCAGCCAACTCAGCCAGTATTTCTTCACAGGAAACTTGCAATTTTGACCAATCCTGAAAACACGTAGAGGTAGTGATTGATTGCACCAAGACCACAGAAAACGAAAACCTCGGCCAAATGTTTGGAGTGAAGGTTACTCCCGCCAAGTCTCCCTTACCCTGTGTTGCACACAGTTGAAGCGCCCCAGCACCACGGTGACGAACACGAAAATGAGCATGTAGCCCGCGCTCAAGAGCTGCACGTCCCCGAAAATCGTGCTGCCTCCCTCGTCAGAGAAACTGGAATGAAAATTGCGGAAAAAATCGAAACACAAGAATCCATCAAATGTGAGAGGATATCACACGGAAGAAAATCTTCACTCAAAAACGTCCAACCCAAGTGTACCGGTAATTTTTCGAGGTCTCCGGGGGTGGCGTGCATCGCGGAGGTAATTTTTGATTTGACCCGGCAGAGGAGGTGTGCTTCTGGTGATACATGAGCTGTTGCTTTGTGAAATTGACCCACGTTTTTTGGAGGGAGAATGGCCGGACACTTGCAGGAGATTTGAACGGTGAACCAGTGGCGACAACAAGAACTTTGCCCGTGAGTCTGCACTTCAGCTCTGGTTGCGCACCATTCCGACTCCATCTCTCGTGTTCGTGTTGCTGTTTTCACTTCTTTGTCCACCAAGAGGATCCGACACTGACACCACGGAAAGAGTTGGGCTGTGGACACAGACACTATCCAGGCAGCACGATTGTTCTCCACTCACCTCCTGAACGACCAACGATACGAGTTTTCGATTTCGCGGTGACTCGTCTCAGCGATGTCGAGAAAACGCTTTTCCCAGGCGTCTGCCCGCTCATCGACCTGCATGAATGACAAGGAACAGCTCACAACAGAAAAAAACAAAAACACCGAGAAAAAACAAAACCGTGCAAATGTCACTTGCTTCTTCGCCGTCCACAACAGAAATGTTGTATTTGATCCAGTAAATCATCTTCGTCGCCTTGGCAGCCACAACGTTTCCATTGGAATCCACAGTTGTTTCTCCCAACCAGTCTGTCGCATTGAAATCCCGCCCGTACGTTGGGCTGAAAGAAAAATTAGCAATTTTCGGACTGTGTTTTTTGATCGGTTCAGAAATGAAACAAATGTGGGAAATTTTGTTTTGAGACTGACACGCCAGGTTTTTGCCAAAGTTTGTGCCACAGACACACACGTGAACAAGAATGCAAAGAACTGCTGCTCTTCCAGCATCGCAAAACCCCTTCTCCCCTCTTAGACACAACGAGAGAGAGAGAGAGAGAGAGAGAGAGAGAGAGAAAGAGACAGACAGACAGACAGACAGACAGACAGACAGACAGACAGACAGACAGACAAGGGAGACAGTTTGTGTTTGGCAGGAGAAGGATCTCTAGCGCCTGAATAAAGAATGTCAGACAGATGCCTGTGTTTTCCATGAATGTACATGAAGGGTCCAGAAGATAAAGCCACCAGGAGAAGAGGTTGTTAGTAACTGTTCAGTGCAGCATAAAGAAACACGAAAAGTCCCTGGGAAACGAACCTGAACTTCGCGGTATTTATGGTGTCAATGATGTCTTGCTGGGTGAGGTTGTTGATGCGAGTTTCGTCGAACTGCCACAGCTCCAATAAGCTGTTCGACCAGCATTTTCTTCCTAATCTGTTGCACACACGTGCACAGACATGAGCACGTTTTTCAATGCAGCGGCATAATTGTGCTTGCGAATGGAATTCACAAGTCAGTGAGCATTTCGCTGTGCGAGGATACGACATTCGTCAATGAGAATTTTGAGTTTGTGAGCGACACACGACTCGAGCTGACATTTTTGTCACTTTTGCACGGTTGCACCTCGTGTCAAGACAGAAACATGACCAACGTCAAGACAACAGATTCAACATACTTGATACAAATGGTGTCCCACTCGTACCAGGTGCTGTCATTTATCGCCTTCACCTTTTTGTCTTGATCCAACATCTGGAAAATCACCAAATCAAAACTGAACGTCAATCACCTCAAGAGTTCAGTTCCAACTCCTCACGAATGTTTCTGTCGTTCGTTTCACTCGATGATCTGAGAAAGCACAGATCTACGTGAACTCTCCAGGTGTTCCCTCTTGACAGGTGAAAGTTTCAGGTGATTTTGAGTTGGGTTGAGGTCACTTCTGCCAGTCAGCTTGCACGAGAAAAGCAGTTGCCAATCGGCAAGACTCACCGCTCGGAGGAAGCTGGGTGTGAGCACGTTGTCCTTGGCGGTGATGATCATGACACTGAAGCGACCTGGGTCCGGATAGTAGAGATCCACAAATTTCTTGTCTTGAATCGCGCGCGCGTCCGACGCGATCCACAGCTTCTCAGCTCGGTTCTCCTGCATCCGAATCAGCAAAACGTGTTGACACAATGTTGGGAAGTGGCTACACCGTTTGACTAAATGCAAGTTGAGCGAAACGGTTGTGAGGTCGTCTTAGTATTTGCGCAAATGCGTCAGTGCGTTCAAACAAGAAAGCAGACTTTCAACACACAGGTGCGTTCCGAGGCTTCACTCATGTTCAAGGTGGGTGCCAGGGTGACCCGCCCTGAAATTCTGTCTGACAGGGGGTGACAGGCCATACCCAGCAGGCCCGACTCCAACAGCTCAGAACGAACCCAAATTTTGCGTGGCCTCACCCACCGAGGACCAACCAGCTACGCTTAGAAAACCCGCGGTTCTGAACTTTGGCCCGACACCCCATTCGGCTGGCTCAGTTGAGTTGGCCTCATGGAGTTGGGGCAACTCAGATTTGGAACAGCTCGATGAGTTATACCCCCCCCCCCGGTAACTCAGTTGGGCCAACTGAGTTAGCTTAACTGAGTTAGCCAAACATGCTGGAATAGCCAGATAAGTTGTATACCCCCCCCCCCCCATAACTCATCCAGATTTTGCAGAGACTAATTGCACTTAGCCCGCGGTTTCGGCGCCTACGGCGATCGCGGGCTGAAAAATTCTCCGCAGGCAGGGGGTATGGACCTGCCAAACTAGACGCGTGACTGGATTCTACCTCTCCACACGCAACCCCAAGCAATCTTCCTGCTCCACCGCAGAACCTCATGCCTGTGGCAATTGCCAGTGCATAACACAGGCTCGCTCCGAAGGACGCGCCTGTGTAAAACCTGACCTGGTAGAAACTAATGAAGACTCCCGGGAGCATGGCGGCGAGCAGCACGAAGCACACGACAAGCACGACGACTGGGTAGGAGCCTATCACCTTTCCCAATCTGCAACGAACAATCAAGTCAATACCAAGCAGCAAGGGGTCCTGTCGACACACGTGGACGTGAAGCAGCGTGGCAAGGGCAATAAGAGGTCAAAGGCCAACGAGCCCGAGGCACCGTACAACAGTCATGACCGTACAACAGTCATGTTGTGCTCACAACACGCATTGTTCCAGCAAACAGGCCACGGCTGCCTGCCTGCCAGAGTGAAAAGAATACCAATGATTGGTTGTTGTTTTTTTTCTGGTGGGGCGTGGTGGTCAACTAACCAAACCAAAAGCTAGTTTGCCTACCCTGGCAACAAAACCAACCACTGGCTTTGTTACTTGGGGGCAGGGGAAACCAACTGTCAGGTTACACAAGTTTGCTACCCACCAAGAAATACATCCAAAGGAAAATGAATGGTTGGTTTACCCCAATAAACTGATGGTCCACAGACACACAGAACAACACCATTACGATTGCACGTCGCTAAAGGCTCGGCGGAATGCCGCGGGCTTGAAAAGGGCAGGTACGAGTGCCGTGTCTGACAGGTGAGCTTGGTAGGGCGTGACAAACTGCTTGACATTTCTCTCCACGAGAATCACCTTCGAAAAAAACAAAAGGACAACAACTACAATCCTAGCCACAAATGTCACGTTTATGTAACTGAGAACGTACACAACACACGTGCCCTGAAGTTTACCAACCTGTAAAAGCCCCCTTCCAATGCATTCACAATTGCGTTGCTACAAGTCTTCAATGGATTCTTCTTTCCTCGCCTCGGAGTCTCAGCCATTTCGTTCAACAGCCAGTCTTTTATTTCAGTCAACAGTTATTGCAGACCAACTCGATCTGATTTACCACAACGAATCTGAAATTTCACGATCGATTTCTGACAGCACTTTCATAACAACACGCAGAAAGCTTGCTTGCCATTCGTCAGTGTTCTGTGTGCCTTCATGTCATTGGCCGTTACACCTGAATGCTCAACCAGGTGCACTGTACAATGAACCATCCTCATCTGGGCATTTGTTTTCACGCCTCGGCGCTTTGCAACAAACAATAACCAAAACTCCTTTTGTTGACACAAAATACAACAAAAACGCCTTCAGCAAAAGCATCAAAAGGATTGAATTTGACAAATTTCCGACAGCGAGTTTCTTTCACCAACAAGAACACCGTCCTGTGCAGACACACAGCGACTCCACAGCCGTGTACAGGTGATTTTCGCTGGACACGACTCAAAACAAATTGCAGCCTCAGCTGACCTCACTGGCTTTCTTGGGAAGGGTTCCAAAGGTTCAACCAAGAACATCAAACCGACCAAACCAGGAAACTTTTGAAATTTTGGAGAGAGGATGGGTCTGAAGGAAACTGTAACAGAAACTAGACTTTCTAGTAGAAATATCAGCCGCTTTCAGCATATATCACCTGTAAACAACGTCATGTCACGTGAAGTTTCCAGATTTCTGCCTTTTTCCACAGGAGTGGGGGGTGGTCACCCAGAAATCTGGATGTTCAGATTTCTTTCTTTCCTAATTTATGTATGGGTGGCCCCATAAATCAGAAGATCCTGAAATTCAAACAATTTCCCACTTTCATTTTTGTACAGGGGGGGGGTTACAAGGAATATTTCCCTGCACTGAAATTTCCTTGTAACTTCCCCCCCCCCCCTGTGAAATTTCAGTGCAGTGAAATTTCCTTGCCCTGAAATTTCATTTGCAGGGGGGGGGGGAGGTTACAAGGAAATTACAAGGAAATATCCCTGCACACCCAAAAAGCATCACACACAAAACAAAGATTTCACTTTCCTCCTTTGAAAGAATTTGTTGACACAATTTCCCAAATGCGTAGCTCTTGTGCAGCCATCTGAAAGTGAGGGCTGCCGCTTCGCAGATGTTTTGTGGATAGTACCTGGAATTTCAAACAAGAACACTGAGCAGTGTAGCCACATGCCGACCCGGCAACACGGCCGTCACGAAGAAGGAAATGACAAGCATGTTGTTTCCAGGTTGACGGAGGGCAGGTCTTACCACACTGATTTCTGATTACAATCCTGGTTTTTTGTGGTGCAAAAACATTTTTTCCCCAGATTGTGACATTTTTCACTTCGGTTAATTCACATCTGTTCGTTGTGAAGCATCTCTGTCAACAACTGGGGTAGGTGTTTCCTTGGCTCTCCGTTCTGCTTCCTCCCATTCGACTGGATTTACGTCAAAGTCCACCAAAGCTCGCTCCATGTAAATCCACCGGTCCAACACCCCCACGTCCACGATTCTGTCCTTCATGTCCAGCCACCCAACCTTCAGTGGTTTGCACTGCGCGGGGTACACATCGACTCCTGGATCGTAGTTGTCCAACCACATCAAACTACACACTCCAAGGTTCAGGCGTCTCACAAGTCCTGCATTGTACGCATTCCTCATTTTCTGGACGTAGCTGTCTGACACTGGGTTTCTGATGAGGTCACTGAGCAGAAGCAGATCATTGGCGTTGTTTTGTAGTTGGACTTTGTAACTCGCTTCTGTTGGGTTGTGTTTACAGAAATAAACCACCGTTCCCAAGGTGGTGATGTAGACTGCAGACTTTATGGGGCGGGCTTTCATGTCACTCCACGCGTCTCTCCCAGCTTCTTTGTAATCATTGAGGATCCTCAACACATACTGACCTGAAAAAAAGCAACACACGAAATCAGAATACCGGCAGTCACAAAAACAACTGCTGGCCGCAGACAATTGCGACCACTCGAGCACCCTGGGCCATCAGTCGACCCTCACAACTACTCTGCGACAAGAATTCCCACCGGAAGGTCCCACCCAGCGGGCACCCAGATCTACCACTAAAAATGAAGTTGGTCCTCGCCCCAGAAGGTCCCACTTGAACATCAGGTTGGTCCCACCCAGCCCCGCCCAAGTGGGGCAACACTGGGTTCTGCACCACCCAGGGCATGATGTCGGTCTCGTATTGCCACAACATGACACAGACTCCCCAATTCGGACAAGTTTTCATCCAGACCGACCCCCAAACAGGCGCATCGTAGCGCAATCGACACCACGTCCAATGTCCATTCTATAGCGGTTTTCACGTTGGGCGCTGACGTCGTCATTTTTCTCGACTGCAACTTCACTTTTGACGCCATCAGTGACTTTTTGACGCTATCAGTGATCAGCGCTCACTGACGTGACGCCGTCAGTAATTTTGTTTTCATGTTGATTTTCACGACTGCAAGATTTGTGGCCCCTGGAAGACTTGATCCAGGGTATCAAGAA
>JAAUXT010083133.1_pt1 | contig 28376 bp, 30 predicted proteins | sample 7278171 | NCBI WGS metagenome assembly JAAUXT01 (sample SAMN14350112, study PRJNA611818) | marine sediment metagenome | isolation source: surface marine sediment (1.8m) | place: French Polynesia: Moorea | collected 2018-08
TAGAACACTTTCAAACTCGCATTCACAGATTTAGCCTTTTGATGCCTATAGGTGATTTTCACCATCACCATACATTATACATAATGTATGCTTCAAGGTTCAAATCACCTTAAAAGACTGGGACAAGTGGAAACGTAAACATGAAAAAATAATTTATTGCACATTTCGCATTGAAGAAAGCCACTCCACGGCAAGAACAAGCGCAGACAACAAACGTTTTTTTCATGAGCTGCAAGAGAAACGCGCAAGACAAGAAATGTCAATCTTCTGCAGTTTTCGTCAACAGTTTGGGTGCAAGTTTTACGGTACGTCGCCGAGATATGACGCGCCTGTCATAAAATTTATCTCCAACATGGACTCTGGATCAGCTTGCGTTGTACGCAGATTTGCACACACATTGCTATTCTTGCCATTGAAAAGTGGTTGAGAGTTTCGAACGAACTGGAGGAACCGTTTCTTCCATCGCACTGCATGTGGATGTAGTCTGTCGCACAGCCATGGAATGGAAGGCATGCTCAAATATTCCGTCAGCGGTGGAATGAGAAAGCGTGCAGCGTCAGTCTCTCAACTTTAGGTGTGACGATAACACGGACGAATTTGACTTGAATCTGAGCCAGCGGCGCTTCGGTGGACATCCGCCAACTTCACGTCCACGACGAACTTTGGACGAGGCTGACGTCATGAGAGACTCATGACGCGGTTCACCACCTGGTTCCCCAGGAGCTCCTCTGTGTTCACTGTTGCTGCGGTGACGAGCTGCTGAATTTCATCATGAAGCTCCTTGATGGAGAGTGAAAGTTGGTGGGTTGGGATGAGGCTGAGTTCAGATTTACTATCCAAAGCGAGGCCTTCCTGCAGCGCACTGACCAAGCTGTTGGGTTGATCAGTGTGGTAGCGCTGTGGTTGGGAGTTTTGTTCGACACGCCGACACAGTTCTGCTTGGTATTGCCTGAAAACAAAGGGCACTGAATGCGAAAAAGACGACCAAAGCATTGCAGCTGATCAGATCTCACCGCTGTGAATCGCGTGACGTGTGGAGAACAGTTGAACCATGATCCATCATCTCGCAAACAAAACCAACACCCTTCCACAAACACTGCTGTTGCAGGCCCAGGCGGATCCAGGACAGTCGGGGCTCCAAACATTGCGAGAAGAAGGCACAATTCACAGCCTTGACTGATTTAACGCTCCAAAGTTGAAACATTTTTGTGGAAAATTTTGTGCCAAAATTCTTTTGAGACAAGAGACAACGGACACTTTCCTCTTCGAGCTTCATACCTCATGGTGGAGAGCAGTTGATGCATCTCGACGCAGCGCTGGCGTGTCTCCGCGGAGAGGTGGTGCACCTTGCCCCAGGCGGAGCGCGCGTCCATGAGGCAGCCCTCCGCCACCGACCGCAACTCCCGTTCCTGCAGCACCGCGTTCCGCACCGCCTCCAGATTCTCGTGCGTCTGCAAAATTTGAAGGGATTGGTCGCTGATGAATCACAGTGATGCAACCAGAGCAGTCCACCAAGGTGTGTGTCCTTCCGGTTGGGTCACTGGTCCAGCTAATCGGCGGGTCTGGATTCTCTGAACTCAATGCAAGTCTCAGTCGCATTCCCGATCGAAGCGCCTCACAGTGAGCGAGCCTGAATCCCCACGCACTGAAATTGATCAGCACGGTGAGTGAAATGCAAATGTTTGCTTTGTTTTCAAACGATGAAAGGGATCAATCCACCCGTGATCTGGAAACCTCGATTTTTGCCAAGAGGTTCAAGGAACCTGTTTGAGCAGGACGAATGTGTTCCTTGTGTTGATCGAGGAACGACCTGCAGTGGCACACGCAATGTGTGAAATTTTTTTTCTTTGCGCAAACTCTGCCTGTCCGGTGGAAACGCTTTGTGGCCTTATGGTGCGGTGACTTTTCTGTTGATGAAGCCAGGAATTACAAGTGGAAATGCAGTGCGTACGATGATGGCAGATCTCACTGGAGTTCTAAAAATCCAAGCACCGTGAACTGACAACAAAAGCTGAAAACTTCTGCAACACAGAAATCTACTCACCAATAAAACAAGGATTAAATCTGCACCCAACCAGGTCCAAGGAAAGAAACATGAACTCGCAAAACGCTCAACTTCGAGTTGAAAACAATCCAACTCGGATGACCTTTCACGCTCTGGACAGAGGTACATTCTTGAAGAAAGTTCGACTGAGCGGGCTTGCAAACAACACCTCTACCTTGGTGCCGCTGGATTTGGATTAGCTGACTGAAAGCGGCAAGTGAATTCTGCACGAGCCGATGGAATCTGGTGTGAACCCGAGCAAGAGCGACAGCATCCGCCGTATCCAGGCACGAGGTCCTCAGTTTTGGTGAGTCTGCTCGTGACTTTTCGTGTCCCGTGCGTCTGTTGACTGTCTTCACATTTTCACACATTGAAAAAAGGCAAAACAATCACAAGCAGCGACCGCGCGAAAAAGCAACAGTGCGATCCAACATGGGCGACTCGTTCGAAGACAACATGCACTCAGTGGAAGACACAACAAATTGACAGACCCAGTTTATCTTGGCCTTCGGCACATCACCACTCACTTTCAAGCAAGATCCCCATCTCTGGTGACAGGATGAATGGGATGCAAGAAACGGGCGTCTTGTCTCCACAACCCCGTGAAATAATTCTCCCCTAGATCTCTTTCAGGTATGTTCAAGTGCAAAAAGCTCTGTTGGAGCCAAAGAAACGAACGCGCGATGACTTCACGGAAGTTTCAATCAAATTTTCTGCAGCTTCCGTTCAAATACTTCGCAGTTCAAATACTTCGCAGCTGCCCACACACCTTGACAAGTCTAATGAGTCTTGCGTCTTAATTGAGCAGGCTGTTGGTCCGAATCTTAACTTTCCTGAACTCAAATGACTGCATGGACAAACACAAGAAAATTGAGAGAAGGGCAGAAATGACAGGAAGTTGTCAAATGTCTGCTCGACAGTTTGGAAAGCCATGCAAGGACATCCAAACTACTCCAATACCTATATCGCCGGACGTCTGTCACAGCTGAGTTTCTGTGTCTTTGCGTTTTTGAGTCGCGCGAAGCGCAACTGTTGCAATGAGGGTTGACCTGTTGTTGTTGTTCTCACCCCCAACAAAAATGCTGTGTGACCCCTTACCCCCCCTGCTCACACAACATCCAGTCCAAGTAGGTGTCACCTGAGAGTAGATGTTATGTGACCAAAGGGGGGGGGGTCATACAACATCTACACTCAGGTGACATCTGCTCCAAGTTGGTCACCTCGGAGTGGATGTCACCTGAGAGTAGATGTTGTGTGACCCTCCCCCCCTCGTCTCACACAACATCTACTCGTCCAGAGTGCGAGTCAATGCCCGTGGCATTCTCGTTCCTTGAACACGTTGGCTGGAAATATCACGGAAAGATCCTGAATCTGATCAGCTGGAAGGAAGTCATTCTGTGAACCACGGGAAAATTACAAATTTGTGGGTGACAGCACAAACAACATCGAAGGGGCAACTTGACTTTCAGAGAAGGGGAATTTGTTCCTTTCCACCCCAAAACACAGTGGGCTTCTGCCGCTGTCCGTCTTCGGACCAAAACAGACCCCGCGCGAGAACGGGTTGACTGTGCTGACAATCTTGCAGCGTGACATCTGACGCACGCCACGGACGTGCGTGAATCGATCCGGTCCAAGGAAGAGAAGGAAACAACGAGAGTTGGCGCGTTCAGCATGCGATTTACAAGTTGGCCATAAATTTCGAGCGATCGATTCTCCAGGAACGTATTGGGATCCAGATATGAAGCCAGTGGCAGCGTTGATCTGCGCCACACAGCTTTCTCCAAGTCCAGAGTGCGTGACACATTCACAGGTTTTCTGAGGACAAGACGTGCACGTTTGGAGGAAATGGCCGAGCGTGGTTCCAACCCAACGAACAACATTGCGTACAATTCAACACAGGATGAATTATTTACGCTGCTGAGCTATTTGTTTGCATTTTGAATAAGCTGAACCAGTAAAAGTAACTTCCACCTGCATTTCCATGCCAAAGTGTGCAGAATGCAGTGCAAAAGGTGGAAACCCCGCAGACATGCATGCAGGTCAGAAACAACGCACGGCCTGTGCGACAAATTTGGCAGTGCAGTGGAGCCGCGATGTGTTCTTGGCGCGAGTTCGGTTGGATCGCGCACTGGACTGCATTTCAGCTGCGCACGAACCTGATTCGGTGCGTTGGTGCCTGGGAATCACAATATCACATATCCACAGTAAATCATGCTTCATGCCTCACTGGAGCCGAAGTGGACTCAACTCCGTGTGACAAACGTGAGAGCTGTCACAAGTGCATCTGACAACACCACTTCCTGGTGAGCATAGCCGTCTTCAGATATCAACAAAAGTGGACACGGGGCAAAACGAAAGGTTCAGAGGCAAACAGGACTCGGACTATATCGCGATGAGTTCACCTGCACCAAGGAAACGCTCCAACTCACTGTTCGTCACCACAACGACCACCGACGAGTACGTATCCACTCCGACTTGTTAGTTCACATGTCAGCCACAATAGGAAATCGACGTCACTGTGACTGAGACTGTTCTTCACTGACCATGTTTTGTCTGTCTCATGTGGAACAAGTCTTTCTTACACTGACCGTGCGACCTGGGCACGATTGCCGCCGACTGAGCAGACAAATTGCGCTGGAGATCCATTGGACTGCTCAAGTCAAGGTGTTCAAAGTTGTACAACACCCAAGAATCCGGACATCAAATGTCTGAAGATTCCCAACTTCATTTTCGAGAAAGAGAGCAAGCAAGCGAGCGAGCGAGAGAGAGAGAGAGAGAGAGAGAGAGAGAGAGAGAGAGTAAGTGAGTGAGTGAGTGAGTGAGTCGTCAACAACTGAACAGGTGGCCTAATACCTGAGCATTCACTTGAAACTTTATGATTCAGTTTCGCTTCCGCTGTTTGTGGATCCAAATGCACAAGCCCAAACGAACCCGAGTGCAAAAGCACAGCCCATTTCCGACGCCGATTTCAGACCTGAGTATGGAACATGAGGATTATCTTACAGCGTCTATCAACGAGAGCAATCCAATTCCTTTATCTTTGGGGTCAATGAAAACACTCAAGATCCAATTTCCGTATTCGCCCAAACACGCAGTAAACTTCACACCTGGACGTGAAGAGCGCAACTTAGGATCAATCTTTGGCTCCTGCAATGCGAAAAGGACACAGGCAATGACACATCACTTGATCCTTTGGTGGATTTGTCCGTTTCATGTGGACACAAGGAACAGACGTGGACAGCGATTCGTGGACACGCATCCGCGTATTGTTTCCTGTCCACCTGGGCACGGAGTGGTTGCTCACCGCAGTCAGGAATATGAACGTGTTTGAAACAAAAGGCGCGCAGGAGCTTCGTTCGTGACACTCCTATGAACGCAGTTCAAAATCCTCAAACAAGTGAAAAGGCTTGATACTGTCAAAATATCCTCTGCACTGAGCAGAAACCACCGAAGTTTCTAACTTGAACGTTGGCTCCATAGCTGCGTCGATGTTCAGTGCAAGGTAACTGCAAAGGTTTCCATTCGGTGGTTTCACCATTCATTGACGCACTACTTCTCACACCTGCAGATTCGGGATCGGTATGAGTTCGCATCTCCGGTCGCAAGAGGCGCCCCCTGCGCCAGGCACCGCCACATCTCGGGAGCACGAACTGAAGAGACCCGGCGCTCTCACCAGCAGAACAATCGGCCACAGGCCGCAGGACAAGAACGACGGGCTGTCGTCCTCCCGGGGACCCCTCAAATGTAGGTAGATCTGGTCTCTGGATCAAAGATTTGACACGAAGCGGTAGGACAACGTTTCATCACAAATGGCAAAGCGTTTCGTCTCAAGTCATTTCCAGCGTCTGTCCTGTCGTGTCAGGGCGTGGAATATGAAAAGGACACAGTGCATCTCACATTTCACGAAATTTAATTTCACAGGGGTGGGTGCAGCTGATATTTTTTTGGAACCTTTCTTCGAAGTTCAACTTCTCGGGTTGTCTGACACCGCTCCACAAAAGATCCCTCCTTCCATCGTGAAACACAACATCGACTACAACCACTGCGCAAAAACTGAAGTACCACACACGAAAAAAGACATCTCGCATTTTTCAAGTCACTGATTCCACCTGCGCCGTGTCTTCCATTTCTCGCAGCGCACGTTGGGTCTGTGCTGCGAGAGGAGGTCCTGAGGGAGGAAGGGGAGGGCGGAGACGGTCAGGGCGGCAGCGGGGCGGAGCTGGCGGCGGCGCTCGATGGTCCTGTCCCGGAGCCGGGCGGAATGCGAGAAGTTATCGCCAACATCGACACTGAGTGCACGTGCACTTACGCCGTGTCAAGAGCCTGGTTCAAGCGATGGGAAGAGTACGCAGGTGAGGCAGGGGACACACACACACACACACACACATACATACACACACACACCGATTGTTGTGTTTTCAGTCCAAGTTCCAAGAGCTAGATATCTGTGGTGACAATCATTCACCAGTGCTCAATATGCTTGACGCACAAAGGCACCTGAGGCTGTTCAAACTTCCATTTCCCTGATACTGCGTCCATGTTGGCTGCACTCTCACTTCTTCGCCACGTTTCACAGGAATCCCGAAGGGTTCGGTGGCGGGGCGGTCCGAGCCGCCGGGCCCGCTCGAGATGGACTGCCACAACGACACCAACAACGAGTACGTGCACGAGGACGTGTGGCGCCTCTTCGTGCGCTGGTTCTCAGTGGCGCCCTCACACCAACTCGACCGCAGACATCTCTACTTCAAGGTGCGTGTCGTTCAACTCATCTGCCAAAATCGGTTTTCAACAAGACGCCAGATTCGTTTGTGCGACAAAGGTCACTCTGTCAAGCGCACGCTTCGGCGTGGATATCTCGACATCCACAATCAAACGGCAACAAAACTAAACGTCTCAAGTTAGTAGAATCGCCACGTTCCATCTTCCTTCAGCACAACACAATGTTGGTTTCTCCTCTCAACTCCTACAGGATGAGAAGATATTTGACGTGTGTCTGCTCAGCCCGTTCAGTGGCATCGTCGAACACAACGTCAAGAAGTTCAACCGCTTCGAGGAGATCGGCTACATCGAGTGTCAGCTGCGGCGCGTCTTCAGCGTACCCGACTACAAGAAGTCCCGGCTGTGGATCAGCGAAAAAGCTCAGGTGACTTGCACACAAAGGAGTCGTATGATTCTTTCTTTGCAAGGAACAGCACAATTGGGAAGAAATCCCAAGACCCTCGAAAGAGTGAAAGCCTGCCACACGCGATTCGGTACCGCAGCGTCTGAAGAAAGACAGCTTGTCCCTTGGGCCGCAGGTTCCTCGCTTCCGGCACCTGTTACTGCGGTTCCGGATGCTCAACGACTGCATCCACAGGGACAAAATGTACATCCTGGCGCTCGAGGTGGGGCAGGGAACCGATTCGTGGCCCACGGGGGAGCCGGGGCAGCCCAAAGGTACGTCGGACCACAGTTCCAGCTGAAGCCTGGCAACTTCGTGCACCAAAACAAGATTTATCCTCAAGAGGTCAAAGGCTATGCGGCCTATACAGTCAGAACTTTCAACAGTTGCTCAAATGAGGGCGTCCAAACGCGTGGTACACCGAGTCAGCCGAAATGGCTGACTTCGCCAGTCTCCAACCTTGGAGCAAAGTCGTGCGACTTCACCGGCGGCTAGCCACACGCATAATCGACCGCCCTCACTGAGACCTGTTTGTTGGAAAGTTTCACACTGTTTCACTCACATTTCAGGTGAGCTCTCCAAGTACAGAGACGTGACGTCGGGCCCGCCGCCAGATGACTATTGGAGCAGTCAGATCGGCACCGCCCTCAGTGCGCTCACGACGTGAGTACCCAGCTCCCGGACACTCTACTGTGCAGTTCCGCGCAAGCACCACACAGGGCAGGCACGCTTTCCCTGAATTCCGCAGTTTCTCTTGTGTCCTCCGCTACCGAAGCCAAAATGTTCAAAATGAGATTGTGACATGATGTTCGTTTCAGTGCGGTCTTGGTTCTCGTTCGGTCAGGTCTGTGGGCGCGGCGGTGAGCGAGATGTCACGCGAGTACCTGCAGGGGGCGCAGCAGCTGCTGCAGCAGAAGGAGGCTGCGCTGCAGGAGGCGAGAACGAGGCTCGAGGAGGCGCAGGAGGAGACGGACGCCAAGGAGAAGTTTCTCGACGAGAAGGCCAGACAGGTTCGTGCACAGGAGGGATGAACTGTCAATGCCTCGCTCACTAGACGGGCAAATTCGAACACACAAAACTTTTCTCATGTGTCTGTCGCGAAGGCACAAGGTCAGGGATGAGGCGTCAAGACTTGGAATTCCTTTTCCTCAACGGATCACCCTTGTGTCATTCCCTTCAGCCAGGCCAAACATCCTTTTCCTGACATCGTTGAAACATTAGCTTCTGAAAACGCACTGACACTGTCATCGACCGTGTCATTTCTGGCCACGTTTTCTGCTGCTACAGGTGGCGAAACAGGAGGAGATTGTGCGGCAGGAGCGGGAGAAGCTGGACGCCGACAGGGAGGAGTTCGTCGCGCAGAAACACAAGCACGACGCCGAGCTCGCGCGCATGGCCGAGCTGCACCACATCCAGGTAACCTTGAACGAGTAGAAGCTCTGTGTTCGCCCAATCACCTGGTTCCAACGAAATGAACTTCCAGTCTCCGAACGTCCACACCATTGGTACTGCCTAATGGAGAGTTCAAGCCTTCGAATGAACTTCCATTCCCACATTACCACTCCAGGAGTCTCGGATAAAACTGGACATCGGAGGCCACGTTTACACAACGTCCATCACGACTGTGCGGCGGGACCCAGGCTCCATGCTGGCCGCCATGTTCTCCGGGCGCCACGAGCTGCAGCGGGAACCAGATGGCTCCTTCTTCATCGACCGCGACGGGGCGCACTTCCGCCACATACTCAACTTCCTGCGAGACGGACAGGTGGACACGGAGACGCTTCCACGTGACCAGGTCCGCGCAACAAAACTATCGAAACTGCGTGGGTCCAAAACGCTCGGGTGCTCCAACGGATTCAAGAGTCCTCAGCCCCTCTTGCAGATCTCCGAAAAATTCACCGACCCCCCCTCCAAATTGTGTGCAGTCAGACTATTTCTCTTTCTCTGTGCCAAATTTGTTAAAGTTTAAAGCCCCCCTCGAACTTTCGCGATGATCTGGTCGGAGGACCTCAACACAGCATCCATCACAAGTAGAGTCAACTTCGTATTTCAACAGAATGAAAACTTATTGAAAAATGCAAAGCCTTTCATTGCTGCATTTCAGGTGACGCTGAAAGAGTTGCTGCGGGAAGCCAAGTACTACCAGCTGGGCAGTATGGTCACGTACCTGGAGACGGCGCTGCTGGGGGACGGCAAATGACTAGGGTGTGAGGACACAGTGCTCTGGTACCTCACTGTCAACATGGATACGAAATAGTTGGAACTGTTCCTTTCAGACCGGGACTGTGTGACCGGTTTTGGAATGCGACAGAGCCTTGGCGAGAACTTTTCCTTCTCCCCTCGTACGTGACTGCACGCATGCGTATGCAGAGGATCGAACACAACGGTTCGACAGGTCCCATTCATGTCCGTCGGGTGCTCAATGTTCCAGGGAGCTTGAGGTTCCGAGTTACAGCAAGCCCAACACGGGAGAGCATGCTAATTTTGCTTGGACAACCTAGCCATCAGGGACATGGCACCTGCAGCGAAGCTGCTGCTCTAACAATGTTGACGTGCTGATCAAATAGCAAACCTACATTACGAACCACAAAACGCTTTGTTTTCAACGACACACGTATCAGAAGCTTCAGATTTATGTCAGTCACGCTTCCGAAGTCCCACAGCGAACAAATATATCTCGCACGTGGAGCCGCACAAAAAGCAATCGAACAAACACAAATAACGCGAGCATCGTGAATCTCCATTTGGGTGTGCAATTCTATTTTTAGCCAAGCTTGTCACGATGTTCAAGCAGATACGGTAATGATAATGGAAACTGCATGTGCAGAGCGGTGAGATCAAGTTTGGATGTCATTTTTTTGGCCACTACAGAGTTGTCCGGACGTTTTCAAAAGAAAACCTGACACAACACCCAAAGGACAGGCCGAAAAAAGAACTTGCGAACGAATTTCAGTTCGGCTCATTTGTCCACGAATTTGCTGCCACATGTCCAGGCAACAACACTTTTCCTGAGCCAATTGAGAAACACAATCAGCAAGGTCTTTTGAAAGCTAAAGCCAATGCCACGATGTGGCTCGGGCGCGAATCAATGGATGATTGGCCTGGTCAACAGCCTTCTGACACCAGGCTGATGAGGATGGCTCAGTGACACAAGATGTGTGGACACCTCCTGTGGTGACAACTTTACGAGCAGCTTCATTTGTGCGTGGAACTGCAGTGTGAAACCACGTCCCCAGGTCAACTCTCGTCGGATGCTCTTCAGGAAGAAGAGTTGGTTCGCGATCAGGAAGGTGAGTCGATTCGCAATTTGTGCTGCTCCATTTGGCAGACATAATCTGCCATCAGAACTTAACTTTGCTGCACCAGTAATTTTTGACATGGAAATGTGTCTGGAAACAAGGGAAGCGTTCATTCTGTCCATCCAACGCAATTTCTGCGAATGTTGATCCAGGACTCAGACGGTTTACTCGTGTACGTGTGAACAGAACTGCATCACCGCAGACCAATCTGACCCTCGCGTTCCATCATGCTTGTGAAACCGTCATCTGCAACATGTTTGCGACACGTTTCAGCTGCGCAGAAAACATATGACCGCGCACGTTGCGCAGGTAGATCTGCAGGTCCATCCATCTTCCGCCGCACGCTCCGGGGTCCGCCCACTCAAAGCACTGCATCCATAATTGGATTCAGGAAAAGACACCAGATTCATAGCTGCGCTTCGTGAGAACGGATACACTCAGAAACGGAAATAATACCTGAAGGAAACAGCTCAATTGATGGGGTAGGTTCTTTGTCTGTGGTGTACGCGTGATTCCGAAACAGGCAATTTTACCTGATTTGGTTTGTGAATCTGCCTCCGACCGTTTGCCACGGAATTCTCGGTCCACGGCAGACTTGGTCTGATTGACACGACGAGCAGACGCGGTTGGATCTCAACAAGAGTTCCGTGTCGCAACAAATCTTGAGAGAGCAAATGTCGGTTGGGCTCGTAGGGTTAGAAAACATTGTGGAATCCATTCCAGAATGGCAATCCAGGAATGCACCGTTCCGTTCTGCAATCTGGAAAGACCAAGACTATTCTGAAATGACGGAACGCATTTTGAAAATTCTAGAATGAACCCGACCGCGGGTCGCTCCTTGTTGCGCGGAACCTCATGAAGTTGCGTCAGGGCATGAGTCAGGCTGTTCAACAAACTTTCTGTCGTTGCACAACTCCAACGAACAATCGTTCGTGTTTCACTACGAGTGCACCTTGAATTTTCCGTTGCGTTCCACACGATCAAATGACGCTGCATGTCCATATTGACACGAGCCACGCATTCTTTTCCCACCATTCAACTCAGATTGGGATCTCTGTTTACAATTTGCGGTGCTCTAGAATCGGCTCCAGATTCATGTGAACGATTTATTAGCACACGGCAATAGCTCGTTGCAAATCAGTAGAGATCCAGCACCAAAGTAGGGCGCTGTCGTCTGCTGTATAAACACGAGACATCGCAACACACGATGATGAGGATCGTGACAGACGGCGGCTGCAGGTGCATTTTTCGCACGCTTGTTTTCAGCGCGACTATGTCGACAACAAACAGCAAATTTGTATGAAACCAAGAGTTGGTTGTTCGGATGGCGTGAAAGGTAAGTCTGTTGACATTTGGATACAAACACGTGTATGATTCTCCTCTGAAATGTGCGGCGATTTCCAGTCACGACTGAAGTGTCGCAGTTTCGAGTCGACGCATTCTGATTCTTCAACAGTGTGTTGATCGCTTCCTCCTCTGACGTTGCGAACCAGTGGTGCGAATTTTGACTCTTTCACAACAAGATCGATGACAAGTGCATGTTTCACTGCAAATGTAACATGTTTATTCTGAAAACAAAAATGTTGTCAACTCATCGGAGAACATGGTGAACATGTTAGTGCACTTTTTTTTTTTTGCCAACAAACTTCTTAACTCCTTTTGACTTTCAAAGACAAGGACAACCTTTTGACTCCTTTCTTCTTTTTGTCGATTTTTTTTAGCAACTGACAAATGTCTGGGCATTTGTCTTCTTTCCCTCTCAGTGTGCAGTTTTCCTTGTGGCAATTCGACCCGGAACCTTGAACCACACCATATTTGACAGTGCCTTCTGTGAGGTCAATTTTATCAAGAATTTCGAGGTCATCAGACTAGTAGTCCTTCCCTTCATTTTTATCAATTTCCCCACCCACAAATGCAACTTCAGCTTTGCGCAGAAGGTTTTCGTCAGTCCTTTTGTACGCTCTGACTGCGTCGCTGCAGTGCCCTGTTCTTTCCTTAATAACCTGCTCATCGATTCCTTGAGAGTACATTCTTGTCGCTGCTGTCACTCGCAAGCTGTGGTTCGTGAAACAACCATCTATCCCCGCGGACTTGAGCAAGTTTTTGATAATTTCTCTCACTTTGTTCATGCCCAAAGGCTTGTCCATGTACCAGACTTTCGGACTTTGTCGACCTGGACAAATTGGATACTTGTACTAAGCTGAACATTTTGCCTGAGCAGGCAAAAGTGAACAGTACTTTTCATACAACCTCACCAAATCATGGTCTGAATTGCTGTTTCCAAATGCCTTCACAACCTTCAGCTTTGTCCACTTATGTTTCAGACCCCCCTGATTTGATTTGGACTGCAAGTCCTCTGTGTACTGCAAAAACTTGTGACCATTTTGGTCCTTCATTACCTCAATTTGAGGTCTGAAACCAGGGCATCATAGCCTTCTCTGCTCGTCACCTCCATGCAAGGCAAATGACAACCCTATGAGAAACATGACCATGTCTCTCAGTTGCGCTAGTCGCTCCTCACCAAGCACCCCATCTTTCCACATTTTGTCTTCAGCCTCAAAGCTGATTGGGTCTGCAGACCTGTTCTCTGAACCCACATTTTCATGACTCCTCTGCTTCATTAAGTTATCAAGTGTGTGTTTCACATCTACAAACTCTGGGCCATTGACCAACTTCCAAGTTTTCCCAAGTTTGTTGCAATGCATCTGTATCATGATCACGATGTTGTACAACATTTTGGCCGGATATTCTGTGCTGGCTGCTCTCCGCACTTCGGACAGAAATCTGCACAAACAATAGCTCAAATTTGATGCCTGAATTCGAGAGTCATTGATGTCACACCACCTCAAATGACCATCAGACCCTGGCACCCTAATTCTTGTGAAACGCCAATCACGAAACAAGTTAACAGCCCAAAGAATTTTGCGTTCTGTTGACGCCGCAAATGTCTTTTGACTAAGTTTGGCCAGTTCCTGCTCGCTCACTGGTTTCTTGAACCTGAATTTTGGAGCACCTGACTGACCTTCTTCTGTCGCTGTGTCACTGTCAGAGTCAGAGTAACTCACAAGACTTGATTTGGGTGCAGGCTCTGGAGCAGAAGTGGTGGAAGGAGCATCAGAATTGACAGTGTCCGGAAACTCGTTCTTCTCCAAGTTCTGGAAAATGTCCTCGAGTTCTGTCTCTGACAAGTCGTCTGGAATGAAGCCACCGTACAAGGATGCAGGTTGGATGTCTTGAGTTGATGTCACCATGTCAGTCGCACAGAAATCCTCCGCAAACAAGCCATGATGTGGAGTAGGCGAGTTGAAGTCTTGAGTCAATGTGACAGCACCACTGAATCGAAAAAGACAATTCTTTTGAGTCAACAGAATCAAGGACACTCTGATGAAATCACTCATTTCTTTTCCGGCTGAAACAAAACAATGAAAATAAAAATTAAACTCACTCTCTCTCCAGGTCGAAACTGACGTTCGCCATCATCTGGTCATGCTGAGAAATCAGGAAACTGTCATCCATGTCGCTGTCGTCACTAACTAAATTCACCAACTGAGGCAAAAATGGCAAGTCCACATCCTGCCCATCCATCGCACAGAAACACAAGAGTACACAGCAAAGAACTGTCACTAATCCCATTGTGTTGAGCACATTTTTCCCACAAGAAGAAATCAGACTGCAAACTGGCAACATGCACATCGACAATCTCGCACCAAATGACACTTTGTCACAACATCAGAGTCAGAAGCGATCAACACACTGTGAAGAAGTCAATTCTCAAACTTGACTGTCATTCGAGTGGTTTTCCCAACACTCCGACATCGGTCGTGTTTCGCTGGTCTTTAAGATTTCTGTCTCACAGTGACCTCTTGAACAACATGTTCTCCAGGTCAATGCTCAACAGAAATCTCGAGCAAGACCAGCGAAACACTCACTTTGTCGTCGTGGTGTGAAAAACCACTCTCACTCCAGTCAGCGTGTGAGATTTGTTACTTCACCTGAGCTCAAACAAGCGACAGACTTGTGGAGGTTCCCTCTGTAATTCTGACCGTGGAATGCACGTGCTTTGAATCTCTTGCGCCCTGAGCACCTGAACTCACGCGAGGACAATTCGTGCGTGCCTGACAAGGTCAACGGACCCGGGGAGAACTTTGGTAAAGGCCCACAGTGGCTCTTGTGGAAGAATCTCTCCGACAACAATTTTTTGCTCCCAAGACAAAACCCGTGACCTGCACATCCTGTTGGGATGTACATGAGAAATCTGCATGGAATGCCTCAACTGGGGGACGAGCCCAAAAGCTCTGCGAGTGTCACGAATGAGGCGCGCGAATTCAAACGACACCTGCAGCGGACACCTGCTCGTACTCAGTGAAAAATTGTCCCCGTCACATGTGCACATCCCACACCAAGGGACAATTTTCACTTGCTTGCCTTTCGAATGCACTCCACGAACTGGCAAACAAATAGTGGAAAATTTTTGTTCTCTGAGTGTGCTTTTTGGATCGAGAAAATGTTTTGTTGCAAGAAATAAGAACTTCTCGAACTTTTGTCGGCAACGACGGACATCCAGTTCACCCAAACACAGGGTGTTAGAATCACACGTTTTGACTGTGTCTTTGAAAGATGCGAAATTCCAAGGTACTGTAATGCGATCTTTCAAACCTGTCCGTTCAGTTTGAATTGCTCTTTGGACGTCGCCGCAAACTTCGATAGCGTCAGCAAAAGAAATCCTGTGTCGAACTGTTGGGTCATTGCAGTTTGAGTGGACAGAATTTTTGAAGCGTAATTTTTTGTCGACTGGGAGGAAAGAAAAGGTTCAGCTGACTTGGGGTGCTACGATCGCGGCACTGCATTGTACATCTCATTGACAGCATCACACGAAAGATTTGATCGGAAGCTTCTGGTCAGACAGGTTAATTTCCACAAAAACAAAAGTGGGGAGAATCACTCAAAGGCGATTCTTGCGTGCTGGAGAACTTGACCATCGTACTGCAAGTGAGTGCGGTCTGCAATGAATTCGCGAGCTTTGCACTGCACGATGCTGCCAAAGCTGCAGAGCCTCAACGTCTATCTGGTCAGTCTTTGCTCCGGAGGAAGTCTGCACCACTCCCTTGTGGACCTGGATTTGTCCTCAGGGACCCGAGAAAGAACCAAAGAAATCGGGTAAGTTTGCAAAACCTGACTTTTGACTTGTGTGCCGGTGTCCTTCGTATGTAATTTGCGGGCTGCAACTTCAGTTTCACAAACGGCTGTGATAAACAAGTGGCATTGCAGTGGACAAGCGAAGCATTTCGAAGGCTTCAAGTGTCAGGTTGTCGACTTGTCCTTCGACCCATTGAGACGGTCCACATCCTGCTTGTGAAGAAGTCACAGAAAAGTTTTCTGTGTCCGAAGAAGTGTTGCTGAGATGAGATGGGATCGTGTTTCAAATGGTTGGATTGAATCTCGCACCACAAACGTGACAATCCACTTCAGGGAAGAGTTCACGTCACGTGAAGTCAACAACAGGAAATGAAACGGAAGACTCCGGGAATCTCAACTTTTCATTTGCGGTTCAAAGCTGTTCGTGTTGCTTTTCAAATGAAATTTGAATCGCACTCAGAACTAGAAATTTGATGACTGGAAGTTCTGAACAAGGCAAATCTTTGAAAATATTCCAGAAACAGGAAGTTCTGGCTATTTGCTTGCTGTTCAGCACTCTGTTCGTCGTCTTCAGCAGATGAACACTGCCAGAGTTGGCAGCTGGGTGGCAAAGACTATACCTGAGTACCGCTGGTTGTAATGTTTTAGTTGGTGGAAGTCACCACCAGTCCGTCACTCCACGCAGGAGGGACATCAAGTGATTGTCAACAGGTGAGTACTGTCTCATGGTGCAAGTTTCATAACCGTTCTTAAGGTGCACGCATGCTGACAAGATTTCGTGTTGTGGAACACAAAACGTGGTTTGGTAGAATCACTTTGCGATCGACATGACACTGAAAAACATCAAGAGTGACAACGATGAGGGTGAAAACAGATAACAACCGCCCAAAGAGAACAGTGTCTTCTTCTGCTGGTGGAAATGGCTCGCTGTTTTTTGCGACACTCGCGTCAAGATAATTTCAGCGATGGCCCCGTGAAGCGTCACTGTGCAGGACAGGTGGCTTGGAACTGTCACCAAACTGCGCTGCTCAAGATGTGGACGTCTCCTGGGAACAGGAGGTTTCTGCTCTTCAGACAAACAGCTTCCGAGCGCTGCAGAGCACGAGCGAGACGTGCGATGATTCTCAGTTGACGTCAAGACAACAGGTCCTCTCCTCGTGAAAGTGACAGGTGTCTCTCTCGTTTACTCTGCCGGAAATAATGTTCTCCAAGCAGGTGCAAAAATAGTCTGATCGAGGCGTTGAAAAAGTCGTGACGGCCAGCGACATTTTTGTGGGTGTCGAACACAGGAAGGAGATTTGTGCATTCACGCTGCGCTGTCCATTAACCCGCGGGGAGAGCGCGTTTGGAGACACCAGCTTCCGAGGCCGAGCCTGCGGAGTACATGAGCCGAACCCTTTCTTCTGTCCAGTGTTTCCTTGTCTGCGAGTCTCCCTGTATTTTCTGTCCTGCATCAGCACTCTCATTTCTCCCAGATGTTGCTCGAAAAACGCCACCTGTTGCGCAGTCCGCAAAACAACTTGGGGGAAATCTGCACATTTTCGGCTGCGAGGAGATCTCAGCGCTACTAACGAGAAAAATCTTTCCCCCGTAATTACATGTACCTCGAATCTAATTCGACTTGCAGCGTTAATTTCAGGAAACTAAATCCAATGCACGCAAAACCTGTGTCTCGCGCCGGCGAGAATTAACCTCTTCCTTGTGCGAGGCGATGTGCCTTCTGGGTCTGCTTAATGATGTGGCCGGTTCGGGACGGTGCGCCGCACGGGCGTCCGTCTCACAGGCAGGTTCAACCAGAGTTTGCAGGCTTGTGGTGCAGCCTTGAAAAGTCTGAGGATCATGCGCCAGCCAAAACCGAACGAAACGAATGACACTCCCATCACACGAAGCAGTGCTGTCTCTGCCACTGACGCCTGAACACGAACACGAACAACAAAAGTCGCGTGCAGTGCCACTCTAACCGTGGACGAGCTTTTACGGGTCCCCCGCGAGCGGATGTCGGTGAGAACTGATTGTCCGGGCAAAGTGGATCGGAGTTTAGCCACGGTGGTGGAGGTGTTTATCCAGCGACATGTGCTCGTGAAGCCTGTGGCAGTAGCAGAGCCGGGCTTTAGCGCAGCTCATCTTTGTGTAGGATTTAATGACACCAACCGAGAAACAGCCTGAAGACAGAATGATTCACACGAACGAGCCGTGAACGCACAAAAGCAAAGTCTGGCTCAGTGACTGTGCGAGCTGAGTTGTGGAACTTGCAGGGCGCTGCCGTTGGGATATTCAGGTGTGTTGGGACATTCTTGCAGGAAGACAGCCCACGCAATTTTCAATTCGACCAACAGGTAGACGAGATTCCACGAGGAAAAGAGTCCAGGTTGACTCGAACCTCACTGAAATTCCCAGGCTCACTTTCTGGAGACACGTTTGGCACAACGCAACCTTCGGAACCTGCTTCCTTTGAAATCTGCCTTCGATGTGTTCACGTTGAGCCGTATTTCTTTCAAAATTGCTGTCCAACACGCAACTTCACCGATTATCCGCTGTCATTTCAGCAACAAGACCTTCGCCATGGAAGCCAAAGCTGAAGACAAACAACCTGAAGAAGGCGAAAAGCGAAAGTCTGCAGACGTCGAGCATCCAACTCCTGACCAACAGAGGGATATCGTCAAGAAGATCGAGCACGACAGGACCACCTACTCCTACTTCATCTGCAAGTCCTGGTTCCACCAATGGAAATATCATGTCAACTACGATGACCTCGGATTGGACGACATCATGGCTCAACCGCCGAGCGGGAGTTCTGTGTTCGTGCGGAAGGGGACCAGAAAGGGACCAACACTAGCCATGCTGCGACGACAGCAGTTTGAGACTGCCAGTGATGATGAAGATGAGATCAGTCCAGGAATCCAAGATGACTGCAGCAACACTCCAGTATTTACGAATCAGCACTCCAGTTCAGCGCCTGCTGACCCAGAGTTTGAAACTTCTTGTGACCAGTCTCTGCCCACTTGGGTCAACCCCACCCCCAAACACACAGACTCAAAGGAATTGTCCAGCACACCCATCAAACAGCCACCAACGTCCAACCAGGAATCACCACCTGACCAAACGCTCCCGACTTCGATCAACTCAACTGATCACGCAGAATCGCACGAGCCACCCTCCGAGTCCCACTTCCTCACAGCCGACGACGGCTCAGAATCCACCTCAACAAACATCAAACCCAAATCCAGCCCAACGTTCCGCAGAAACAAGCCAAGGCTGACCAGGGTCTGCAAGAACCAGAGCAAGACGGAACTGGACTCATCGTTTGATGCCCCGGATACTGCGGAGCCTGGACTCACGGAGCGGACGAAACCGATCAACCCGAGTCTGACCGGACTCATGTCTGAAGGTGTGACAGACGGGTCGGGAAACACCTCGATGTCTGAGATTTTTGAGCAGGTATGTTTGCCAAACACTCCCCGCCAGTCAAATCAAAGTAGACATTCCTCTTCTGCTGTCCAACAATTGAGTCTGCCCTTGGGTCTGCAACGTTGTTCACATGATCAGGAAGTAGGGCTTTCACAGACCTTGGCAGACAACACCGAGACTGTCCACAATTTAAGAGCGATGCTGCGCCGAGGCCAACGAATTTCCTGGCCGCAGCCCTTGTTTGACCAAAACCTTATTTGTTCAACCTTTAAAACCCCCACGATCTGTGTCTGCCGCGATTGAATACTTGAAGATCATTGCACTCGGGAAGGCCTCAATGGGATGACAGCCTCCAGTCAAACTAAAACTCAGCCAGTTCGAAACCACCCTTCAAATTACAGACTGACACTTGGCGAGTTCTCCAGTGAAAGAACGACAGAACAAGCTGTGACTTTTTCTTCTCAGCAAGATGCTGAGCAAAAGCTGCAGCGTGACGCATCACGCTGTTCCCTGGCAAGCTGATAGGACGTCTCTCCACAGATTTACCGCTATATCCAGCACTTGCTGTCAGCATCGGATGTCAAAAGCATCTTAATAAGGAGCCCAGCATTTTCACTTGCATTAGCTCAATTCTGACCGCTCAATTGTCTCGACAGGAAACGGAAACCGTTGCCATGGGAACATCGCAGTAGCTACGACCAAAGTAGAAAATAATCTGTGCTTAACACGAATCCAATTGCACTGAATGTTAAACTGCTAATTTGGGACAGTTGAATAACATATCACGATGGTCCAAGTGTGAAGAACCTGCTGAATCCGAGACACAGTCCAGTTGCCTGTCTGCAAGCAAGGTTCCGTAGAGGTAGCCTTGGTGATCCCGCGGAAGTTTCTCGTGCATGAATGCCTTTGTTTCGTTTCGTAGGCGAAGGACAGACAAGGCCGGCTACCCAGCGGAACAGCCCAGCTGAATTCCGTGACCTGCAGGGCGAGGCCGCCCTCCGGACAGGCCCTGGAGCCTCCGCGGCAAGACTCGCTCGACAAACACGTTCGCTTCTCCATGAAACCAGGTCCTGCAGTTCTCGTGTGCTTACATGTCACTCAATGACGCGGGTGATATTTTCCTGTCAATCACTTGCACATGTTCTCCCCTTTAATGAAGAACAGCGGTCTGATCGGTCATCTCACGTTTGGTCTCCGCGCACTTGCAGGTCCAATAGAAATGGATGTCGACAATGATCAGAACAACGTGTTGGTCAACGAGACCGTCTGGGTGCGCCTCGTACAGTGGTATGGTTAGTATCACACCACTACAAATTCAATCGATTGGAAACAGTGAATACAAAGACTTGTTGTGCACTTAATCTGCGTAAATGCAAACGAGATCCACAACGGTGCCCCTTTGCTCAGCAAACAACACAATAAATGCGGGCAGCACAGTGATGCACTTTGAAAACAGATCGAATTTGCATTCATGAACCAACCGGCCAAACACAAGGACCCTTTTCTTTCAGGCATTTCTGACTCTCATGATATGTCTCGAGCTTTCACGAACGCGGATCGCAATTGTTTCGAGGACTTCAGCGTCTCCCTGCTCTCCCCGGTCATGACCTTCGTGGACCGGCCCATTCAGAGCTTCAACATCCAGGACGAGACCGGCTACGTCGAGATGCAGATCAGGAAGAGTCTGCACATCCCGCCGCACAAGTTCACGCGACTCTGGGTCAGTCGATTTGCAGCGTATCTCTCGTCTTGTCAACTTGCATACAACACACGGGAGGAAAATAATGCAGCGTAAACACAACACAGTTGGCGACTAATTCATTTGAATGCAGCCATCAGCTGCAGAAGTGCCTCAGGCTTCACATCAAAGCACATTGTGTTGTTGGGTCTGAAATATTGTCTGCCATCTCGCAAACGATTACACACCTGGATCCCTTTGCAGTAAACGAAAATTTCTGTTGAGATGCAAATTATGATTGTCGACCACGCGCGTGAACATCAGGAGATGTGTGCAGGCACTTCAAAACAGTTTCCCCGTGTTGTTGTCAGCTTCGAGAGAAAGACGCCAAGTGCAAGCTGAAGCCGCTGCTGGATCGCCTCAAGCCGCTGGCCCAGCACCAGAGGGAGCACAAGTGCGACCTCAGCTGCGTGCTCGCGCTCGAGGTGATGGGAGTGGACGGGCTGTGGCCGTCGGGCTACCCAGGTAAAGCTGCCACGCGCAGTTTCTCCATGATTCGACAGTTTGCGCTTCCCTTGCACGTTGGCTCAGCCGCTCTCCGTGTCAAATTTTCACAATGTGTTGCAGGGCATCCCATCGGTGGGTTGGAAAGGTACAACAGTCTCAGTGGTTGCCAGGTAACCACGTCGTCTTGGACACGCCAAGTGGAGGGCGTCGTGGCTGATATCCTCACTCACATCCCAGCAAACACAGTAGAGATAGTGTCTGCTATCTTGACCAACACGAGGAGTGTGGTGGAAAGCACACAGGCAGACATGGTGAGAAGCAAGTGAGTAAAACACATTTTATGTTTTGTCCTGACAGCAGGTGACATTTCAGTTTCTGACAGACGATCTGAAACATACTCCGTTGCCAGACCCTGAACTCGGCCAGACGAACTCCCATTTGCTTGATTCTTTGACACATTTGTTTCGCAACTCTCATCTTGTAATGCAGCTTTTCCATTGAGCTGGACACTGCGCCGACGACAATACGCGCGGGCAACAACACATTTTTACTCTCCCTTTTGTGTGATAAACGCCTTTGTGAACTTTTCCATCCTGTTACGCTTTCAGGGAGTGGATGGACACTCAAGCTGAAGAATTCAAAGTGATGGCTGAATCGTTGAAGTCCAAAATCACTGTTGTGCAAGAAAAAGACACCCGTTTGACCAGAAACTTCGAGGCTCTAAAGGTCCGGGAGGAAGAACTTGAAGCCAAACAAAAAACATTCGAAAACAACCTGGCCCTGATGAAAGAAGTCAACCAGCTTCAGGAGTCCAGGATCAAACTGGATGTGGGAGGTCAAAGCTTTGTGACCTCCATCCAAACCTTGATCTCTGATCCTGACTCGTTATTGGCCGTCATGTTCAGTGGTGTTCATACAATGACGAGGCAGGAGGACGGCAGCTATTTCCTTGACAGGGATGGAAGTCACTTCAAACACATTCTCAATTTCCTCCGAGACGGCACCATGCCAGACAAAAAGTCACTCACTGAAAACCCCACTTTCACGGCAGAACTGCTCGCGGAAGCCAAGTACTACCGCATAGCCGGGCTCGAAGCCGCTCTGCAGGACATTGTGGCGAACAGAGAGACCAGTGTTGGACGTGAGAAGCACACGAGACCAGATGAAGGTTCAACCAACCCACAGGGAACTCACAACAAACTTCCTCTCCGCAGATTGTACGAGAAAGGGCAGAGTATCTCAAGCGACCCCATCCTGGACACATCCTCAGAAGTTTGATGAGCCAGACAAACTTGAACACCGGAAGACAACAGACAGAAGGAAATGCCCAAACCACCTACACTTGAAAACAGGATTTGCTGCTACAGACATCTGTGTTTTTCTTGTGCGACGAAGCGTTGTCAGAAAACGGTTGCTACCCGTCGTGTCCCTTGTGCTGTCTCCACAACCAGCAGGACTCCTTCACCTCGGTGCTTCGCCATGCTGCTTCGTGAGAGCCGTACCGTTGTTGTAGATCCACGCCACGTGAAATAAACACAGCATTTCAACAAAATCAGTTCTTCTTGTTCCCCAACATTCTTTCAGTCGGTTGCAACGAAAGATAACCAGTCAAACCCAAGAATTCGGAGATACTGGCAAAGAGACTGGTCCAAATCCGTTTGTCCACACAGTGTCGCTCTCGTCATTCAAACCCTGGGTAAAACAACCGTTCTGCGTTCCAAAGCAGTTCGCAATAAATCCGTCCAAAACAACACAACTTAGAACAATGTCCCCCAATTCTGCACGCGCCGGATGAAATGGTTCGGATTTTCCTGAATGTGGAATTGGATTCATCAACAGAAGCTTCTTGATTCAGCAGAATGAAACACCAAATACAAAAGACCTTTTTCTTTCCACTCACTGATAAAACTTGTTTCCACACAAATTTCACAACCACCAACCCTCTTGCATCAGACTCTGCCCATTTGGAACCACCTGTTGCATCAGACTCGACTGCGCAAAAGAAAAGAGTAGAGAAAATCAAGCTGTCAGACCGGCCTGTTAGTCTAGTGGTATGATTCTTGTTTCGGGTACAAGAGGTCCTGGGTTCGACTCCCAGACAGGCCCAAGCTTTTTTGCATTCATTTTGCTCAAACAATTTGAACACTTTCTCCTGTGCACTCGCAGCCCAAAGTAGAACCCAAAATTATTCTGGATGTCTGTCCTCGTGCACACTGGGGATTTTGCCTGCATCATCTCTCTCAAAGTACGGTTGTAACAAAACAAGGCGAACATCTCAGAGCAGCAGATTTCGAACGGGACGACAACACCACATGCCAACTTGAGAACGTTGGGAACAAACGCAAATCGGGTCAGTTTTGAAATGTACGTTTCATCAGTGCCGTGTTGCTACACACGGGAATTCCTCAACAAAATGTCGACGCAAGCCGAGGATTGCCAAACACAAGGCTACAAGGCCCTCTCTGTTTCGCCACAGACCTGTGATCAAACTCGCCACGCCCACAAAGCAGCAAATAAATGCCGAGGAAACCTGGCACTGTGCACGTTCGAGTGAAGTTACATTCACTTCACGCTCATGGAGAAGACCAAAAGAAACAAAAGTACGCACCCTGTGCAGCTCGATGGCCATCTCCTGCATCTCGGCCTCCATGCGGTCGGTGTACGCCTGTTCGAGGTCGTCGGACGCCGGGCGCGCGTTGCTGTGCCACCGCGCGATGGCGTTGTTCAGCTTCTTCCGCGGACCCATCAAACTGCAGAGAAATCACGGCGGAGCTGAACTGGATGCGCGGAAACCGATACTGCACGCAGACCACTGACACACACACACACACACACACACACACACACACACACACACACACACACACGCATGCACGCGCGCGAGCCTGTGAAAGTTGCGGAGACGGTAAAATGTAGAACAAAGGTCACAGTTGTCCCTTTCTGAGAAACTCACGCCTGAAACCCACACCAAAATCAAAAGCTAAGAAATCCTTTTGACCCCCCAATTCATCAGTGGACGAATGAATAAACAATCCACGTTTTGTTTTCAACCAACATAAGTGTGTGTGCGTACTTGATGCCGACTTCCTTGAGGTCCTGGTCTGTGAGCGAGAGGAAGACCTGCAGGTTCACCTCCTCCCGGTCGAACACAGCCAGCCACTTTTCGAGCCCCAGCTGCTCGAGCAGGGAGCGCAGGTCCTTCGGTCGCTGCGCCATGATACTGGCCTGCTCCGTAGCCGCCTGAAAAGAGGTGAGAAGTGCTCTCCGCGATCGTCCATATTTTTTATCCTGCACAATCCTATCTTTTGAGCTTCTCATGAGTGGTCAAGTGGTCTTCTCAGGACCACTTGACGACCAAGCTGAAGTCAAATAACGGTTGTGCCACAAAATTGCAACGCGTTGCGGAAACGCCGCACCAAAACGCCCCTGTGTACAGATGAGGCATTCTACCTTTTTGCTGAGTTCAGACTGCACTTTGACGCCGCCGTCTCCATCGCTGCGGGGCGGGGCGACGGCGCCACCCGCTGCGCCCGACACGCGATGACCGGGCGAGGCACTTGCTGCATAGGGTGAAGCCTGGGGGTGAAACGCGCTGCCGTCTGCCATCGCCAAGTGACCTTCTGAGGAGTGGAAGGGACTGTTTAGGACACTGGTTGTGCAGCAAGTACAAAAACGGCCCCCAAATCACCTGGCAAAGTGACTGGGCCACGACCGCGCACGAGCCTCGCTTTCACACGTGGAACGATCTCTGCGATCCTGTCTCACAGATCTCAAAGTGACAACTGTATCCGCTGGGTGCTTTGTTGGAAAGGCTGAACTGGTGTGTACCATTTGCATTTTGCGTGATGTCTTGGTGTCGCGCTGGATGCCTGTTGGTGTTGCTGGCGTATCCGGGTGAGCTGAACTGGTTGGTGGTGGTGTACGTGGCTTGGTGATTTGCTGAACTGGTACCCGGGTCCGAGTGTACCTCGCGAGTTCCGCCGGAAACACCTGAACCTTCCGGACGAACGATTCCTGGAATATTGCGCTCTTCGTCACCGCTACTGATAGTTTGCTGCCCATGAGCGACAGCAAACAAACGACTGACCACAACGCGCAACCACGAGTTACAAGTTACAAGCAACACGAGCTCTTGAGCAACAAGTCTTGGGAACCCGTCTCTTGACTCACCAAGCGCAGCAGCCAAACCCCCACTGGAGCTCGAACTGCTCTTGATGGTCAAGGCGCCCGTTTTGGAAAAAGCGTCCTCAAGGTCGTTCAGATCTGCAAAACAGATTTTCAACGTCCTCTTGTCGAAAGAGAAAAACAACGGGACTCCTTCACTTTTTCCTGTCCCCAAGAGAAAAATCGTTCCAAAAACCTCTCAAATGTCAGCCAAGGGAGAAGCAAACCCCTGTGTCTTTTTCCTTTGTTTCGAATGAGGTGCTCAGTTTCTCCTTTCACAAACAGCACATTCAGCCAAAAACAGCAAAAAAAGAATGAACATCAGAAACTGAACTGCGCAGAATATTCATGCAACAGGCACACAAACTTGTCACCCGCAAAGCAGTTTTTTGCCAAGTACAAAAAGGCATGCTTCTCAACAAGAACCACAGAAATTGACAAAATTCGCGATCAGAAGAGTACCAGTCTGGTTGATCACTAAAATCTGAAAAAGTGCCAAAACAGAAACTCACTCTGAATGAAAAGAAACTCATTTCTATTTCCAAAAAAATAAGAATCTCTGAGGCAGTCAAACAAGCAGAAGCGAAAAAGACGAAGACAGACATGAGCCCGGCTCCTCAGCCTGACCCAAATCGTGGCACATCTCCTGAACTGGCGTGAATGACAGCCAGCTGCATGAACCCACTACTTCACTGACAATCCCACCGAACTGTCTTCCGTCCAGCAGACACACCTTTGGCGCCGCCGGAACTGTCCAGTCTGTGGTCACTCGGGTCAATCGGTGACGTCACGTCGCGGAGGCGGATCTCCGTCCCGCCACGTCCGCTCCCGGACGGAGGGAAACCGGAGTCCTGCTCAAACCGCATGTAGCCCTGGGGCACAAGGGAGTCTGCAAGGAAACACACGTGCACAAGTGTTTGAGTGCTTGACAATGCTCACACGTTGGAAAGATAAGTGCGGCAAGAGTGATTGGTGCGTTGTGCCACGGGGAGCATCACAATGGAACGGAAAAGAATTTGCCAGTTGTGACTGTGTGTTTTTTGAGCTGAACGGAACAGACCTGGGTAGTGCACGGCCTGCCGTGGTGCCTGACCCTCACGATCCTTTGTGCTGACCAGCTTCGCCATGTGCTCAGGGCCATCACGGATTGTTGGACCTGGAAGTCGAACACAAATTGTCCAGAAAACGTTTTGGAAAATTGCCTGTAGTCAGTTTCACATGATACGCTCATACGGGGTTGTTCTTAACGGACGCTTCAGGGCAACAAGGTTGATGACACAGCAGCTCGCAGCGCTGAGGAATTGCACTCGCTCGTTTGAGTTGACGAAGGTGTCAACTGACCTTTGTGTTTGTTTTTGCCTCGTGGCGGCACAGGTCTCGGTCGGGTGTGACTGGGAAACGATTCGTCTGATGAACTGAGGCTCAGATCGTGACCAAGTGACAATCCTGAAAGCAAGACATGAAGAACTTGCCATCCGATGGTCTCTTCGTCTCCACTGGTTCATTCTTTCTCTTTTCTACAGTATCGTTGTTCGACTGCCTTCTTTGTGAATTAGACCTTCTGATTGATACACAACGCGTTCACACGCGCGAAAAACCTGCCGCACATGTAGTCTCTCATCTTATTACGCTGCCACTTGCGCAATACCCCCAGTCCCTACCTGGCTCAGCCCTGAGCGGGTGCGTGTGTCCCAACGTGTGGTTATCTATGAGGGACACAATCTTGGTATGACCGTGAATCAGCGCCAGCGAACGCGCCGTGTCTCCGTTGTGAGACTTCGCATTCACGTCCACATTCTGCAAGGTGAAAGAAAAATAGGACCTGCATTAGAACGGAACAGGCAGCCAGACCAACAAACTACAGAATTACATCGAGGGGTTGAAATCGCAAAGAATTCACCCGACACGCTTTCAGTGGTTCCCACACTTACGTGGTGCAGGAAGGACTGGACAATGATTTCATGTCCAGCAGCCGCTGCCTCCATAAATGGGGTGTATGACCGAGCAGGCTCCCTGCAGCACAAGAAACTATTCCTTTTTACAACACCACACGATCATTCTGAACACGTTGACAAAAATTTTCAGACAAGCGCTTTGTAAAGACGTCGTCAAAAGCGAACACGCGAGCACTGACCTGGCCTCCATGTCGGCGTTGTTCATCAGCAGAAACTTGACCACATTCTGGTGGCCCGAGTACGTGGCGTGGAACAGCGCCGTCCATCCCTTGTTGTCTCGAGCCTCCAGCTCTGCGCCTTGCTGAAAAACAAAGTAAACTCTCCAGAACCGGCCAAAACCAAAAATAGCCGTCGTCAGTGAAAAAATGCCAGTGTTTCGTCTTGCCATGGGTTGGGATATCTGACGTCAGAACATCAAGCAAGACAATTTCAAATGGCGTATGTTGAGTCGCAGTTCACTTGAACCGGTTCTGACCTGCAAGAGGAAGTAGCCGACGCCTTCGTTCCCGCAGCTGGCCGCCAGCATGAGCGCAGACTGGCCTCGATTGTTGCGCAGGTTCACGTTGACGCCCGCCTCGAGCAGTAGCCGAACCACGTTGTCCTGACCTGCAGACCAGGCGACATTCGCAACGCTCACGTTTCTTGCGACCCGCTGTGAAAGTTGTGACTCAAGAGTGCAGAAACAGGCACATTTATCAAGGAAAACTCACCGATGTAGGACGCGTACATCAGAGCTGACCATCCACCTCTGTTGCGTCGGTCCAGATCAAGGTCGTCTTCACTCCTGAAGCAAAAAATCTCCCGCTGTCCAAATGACATGTTCACTGTTGCGAAGTAACAAGAATGCTACGCATAAAAAGCGTGTGGTCTATTCAAACGTTCGCAGTTCATCACTGATCATTTAAAAAAAAAAAAAAAAAAACAAATTCGAAAGCGGGTCTGACCCTAGACCAGCTTTGGGTAAAGTGGGCCTGAATGGAGGAGGGGGGGGACCCACGTTGGGAAAAATGGTCAGCGCCCAGCA
>JAAUXT010013531.1_pt1 | contig 28375 bp, 29 predicted proteins | sample 7278171 | NCBI WGS metagenome assembly JAAUXT01 (sample SAMN14350112, study PRJNA611818) | marine sediment metagenome | isolation source: surface marine sediment (1.8m) | place: French Polynesia: Moorea | collected 2018-08
AGCTTGAGACACCATAGAGGAAGGTAGCCTAAACCACTGAGCTCCAACTCATACTCTACAATAAACTATACTACAACATCACTACTGGGGCTTCACTCATATATACAACAGTATTCATTGCAAATCGAGAAGTAGTGCGCTCTGACCAAATTTTTTATTTGATGAATTTGTAACTTCAACCAAAGCTTCAGAAATGAAAGATTGATTGTACGAGCGGTGAACCACAAGTGACAGGCCATCGCAGAACACCAAAAAAGAACGAGACACCAAATGAATTGAGGGGGGACTTTTTGAGCCAAAATGACAATTTTCTGCTGGACGTTGACGTACTTTGCGATGATCGATTGCTATGGTACACCCCTCGTAGGTTCTGACGATCTTGTCCTCCCTCATGTGCACTGGGGTGAGGAAATCGTGTCTACGTCTCACGTCAATGTGTTGAAACGTTATCTTACGTCAGATCTGGTGGCCGCGCAAAGGCTGCACGCCTCGAAAAAACTGAGCGATGTCGCTCAAGTACACAATTTTATTTTTGCGCAGCAAATATGGAAACTACTACAGCAACAAGTATGGCAACACGTACGGCTATTACTGAAGATTGGACTTTTTGGATTCAGGTAAATCTTTATTGCACGTTTTCATTTTCGCGGTTTTCGTAGTTTCAGTTCCACAACTCTGCGATCACAAAACCAATTGTGTGTGCTTGCATCGTTGTAGAAATGGGTTCTCACCTGATAAAAAGGGTTCCTATTCAATCACACAACTCCTTTCTCGACCAAAGGTCTCGAAGAGTTATTGTGTGATTTCACAGCAACCACTTTTGTACAGTGTGAGAACCCTGTCTTCAATGTTCTTGACGCAAATCACGATGCGAACACGACTCGTATTCCACTTCTTTTTGTAGTCTGAACTTGCAATGATAATGCGACCAACACGAGCAAAGTAATGAATCTGTGACGATACTCGCGCACTTCGTTTTCACAGGTGTGGTGTCCAACCCGCGCGTCTCCTGGAGCGGGTTCCTCAACGACGGGACAGCGCTCGTCGAGCCCGCTGAGCTCATTTGCATTTCTGTGGTTTTGTTTCACTGTTTTTCAATAAAATCAATGGCAGGGGAACTTTTGTTGACTGTTCTTCGCAATTTAGCTTTCCGTCTGCGTGCGAAGTACGAGTACATCTGCAGGCATCGCAGGTGTTTCGGGTATTGATGCATGCGCGAAAGGTGCTCCCAGAGTTTCCGCCGAAAACTGACCCACTTCCACCGAGCGTTGAGTCGTCGCGTTGCGCGCAACACGATGTTTCCATCCACACCGTGCAGCGAGTGTTGGTTGTGCTCCACAAATCTTCAAATGATTCTCAAGAATACGAGTACTCGTACAATGCGCGAATTTGGCTGCGCCAGAACGAGCACTGGAAAATGTTTTGACAAAACCACAGTTCTGTTTTGAGAAATGTTGGGAACAGATTTTGCACGGATGTTGAACAAACTCTGTGGATTGGGAACCGTGACTTGTGTCGTAAATGTCTTGAAGGCAGGTAATAGCTCAGCAATTTTTGAGACCAGTGCAATAATAAAATTGCCTGTAGTCGCTATCAGGCACCGTATGTCTTGACACAAGAATTTTTTGCCTCGACAAAGTGTGTCCTTTATTTGAATAACAAGCCTAAAGAGCCAAAATAAAGAAACGCCAGCTCAGTGGCTTTTGTGATTTATGTTGGATATGCCCGAACGGGCAGCGATTCTTGTGTGCGGCGAGGATCACACACACGGCGCACACAATTACGTTTGGGAAGAAATCCAAAAGAAGTTTCAACTCGCCCAGGTATTGGCGATGAGGCTTCACATCTCAATACTTGGTTTTACCCTCCAAGGAGCAACGACAGGTTTCTTCGTAGATAAGCCAGACATCTACATTGCGCACTTGACGATGGTAAAATCACAGGTAATATGCTCGTGCGCGATTCCTGGATGGCAGGTTTCAAGATTTTGGCGCGTTCGCAAAACGCTGTCAGTGAAACTGGTGTTGGATTGAACCGCGCTCGAATTTTGCAGGAACGTCTGGAGTGACTCGTTTCACGTCTCAAACGGAGATTGGATGGGCGCACTGGATCCTTTCACTTGAAGATCTCAAGAGGTACGAGAAAACACTTTGCAAAAGTTTTCAACAAGCCAACGTAATTCTCTGTCTCGTGCTTGCATGTCAGAGGAATTGTTCTTGTTGAGAACAAAAGCGAATTTCCATGGCAGATGATTTCGTCCTTTTTTGTGATTGATCATATATAAATTTGCTGCTTTGTCCCCTTCGAATCAAATTGTCCCAGCTCGAACTTTGTGAGGAAGATCTGTTTCTTTTCTTTTCCTCTCCTCCTGGGTGGCAACAATTTCAGTCACTTTGTGCGCGTCCGTTGAGCGGATACTGGAATTATAATTCTGTTTCTTCTCATGGTGCACAGAACTTTTTTGTGTGCACGTCTGGGCAGTATCTCGGCAGCACACGCTGCCAAATGAGTGTCTGTTGAAGGAAACGAAGTTTGGCGAATTTTCTACTGTCCTGCATCAAGCTGAGGTTTCTCCAGGTGCTTGGTTTGTAAGTCGAGAAGTTTTTCCGTTCGACCGTCTGGTGTTTGGTGTGAAAGGGACTATTTCCAGCGAGGGTATGGGAACACTCCATGTCATAAAATAAATTTTGGATCCCACGAAATAACCTTGGACCGGAACGGACGCAGGTTCCCATGCTCACGAAAGAGCATTGTGCGAGAAGAAAAAAGTCAAGATTCGCATGCAGTTTGTCATACGCAAAACTACTTGCCAGCCAAAACAAAGAATTGTGCGACATAATCACACTCAAAAAGTCCAAGCCAAGGTGAAAAACAACTGGCAGGTGTAAATAAATGGACGCATCTCTGTTTCCTCTCGTGTTTCTGATCAAGAAGAGATGGCATTGTTGTTGACGTGAATGACTTCACCTTTTGCTCCATTTCCTGTGCTGAAAGGCCATAGATTCACCTTAGTTTGAGCGCTGGGTGTCGTGCCACAGAGGCTTTGGTCACAGCTGAGAAATTTCCACACTAGAATGGAGTTGCTCCTTTCCCAGCGTTCTTTATTGTTGCCAGGAACCGTACACAAGGTGTAATGGACGACTCCAACACCCTGAGATGATTTCCTTTCACAAAAAGTTCAGGCCTTTGGTGTTCGGAAGCATGATGAGCCATTCAACGGAATTTTTGCTGAAGACTGATTTGCTCAAGATCAAAATGAATTTCGCATTTTCTCAGTGAGAATGAAATGCATGACGATTTGTTGCTTCTCGGCAACCGGATCCTTGTCGCAACCATTGTGTCAGGTCAAACATCGTGCCAACGTGCAAACGTCAATGGGTTGAGGCACGCGAGCGCAACTTTCTTCTTGCGTTGTTGATTGTGACTGAGTTGCCAACAGGTTGGATCTGCTTGCTTTGAAACTTGTTCTTTTTACAGACGCTTCTCACACAATTCGTGTTCCGAATGCACGCGCATTGAGCGGTTGAAGAACCACGAAAATTTCCAAAAATGTTGCGTTTGACTCTCAAAGAAGAATTCGCATCGAAGTGTTGGAGGGAGGAGTTTTTCCTGAGCCCTGGGTGAGAGAAAACTCAGAGTGGTCACAGTTTCCATTACAACCATGCATCGTCCACACAGTCCACTCATTTTGCATTGGTATCACAGAAAACACAAGCCAGCGAAGCGTGGTTTGTTCTCTCACAACGGTGGAAAGAAAAGGAGCAAAACAGATTTTCTTAATTCAGGCTCCTTTCTGCCCATTTCGATTCCGCAGCCCACGACAAAAGAAAATTGCTGAAAAGTTTCACAGGCAGTGCCTTCGGCAGACACATGAAGGCTTATCTTCATGAGCAAGAGAAATGAATAGAGTTCTAACCCTGAGCCAACCCGACTCCCTGAAGTTCTGCATTGAAGGGGTAGGTCGTGGGGTCTACCACCAGCAAATTTTCGCGAGGTTACTGAAGCAAATTGGATATGCAAAGAAACGCTGTCAGCTATATGAGACACCCTGGTTCCCATCCTGCGCCTTCGCTGTTGACGCTGAGATCATTACACAGGGTGAAACTGTAACCTTCAGCTGGCACACACAATGCGCACAATGGTAACGCCGAGGGGAGAATGCGGCAATTCAGGTGTTTCAATGAACAACAAAAAGTTTCTGTTAGTTTTCTCTTGCTGCAAACAATATGGTAAGTTGCAAAAAAGTTGCAAGCGCAGTGAATCGTGTTTTGGTCTGCAGATGTTAAAACCTTCGCTGTTCACGGTGGACTGTTTATGAATTATTCTGAAGTAAATGGAAGGAAAGGGGTGCATAAATTAATCTATTTGAAGCACCTACAACATTTCAGATATCATCAGCTATCAACTGTGTGTCAAGTAGAAACGCCCCGAACCCTTTCAAAGATGCTGTGCTTCTTCAGATCCTGATTCATCACTTTCCGTGAAAGAAATGTTTTCTACTTTTACAAAGTGGCCATTGAGGCGCAGCGCAACAGAGATGTTTGCGATGAATGACAAGAGGTTTCTCACAGGTTTCTCACTCAGTTTCGTCGGCGCGAGGACTGGAGAGGATGATGCACCACGCGGCGCTCGGGATTCTGGCAGCGGTGGCGGCGCTGGGCACGATCGGCAACATCTTCATCATCGGCGCTGTCTGCATCTACAAGCGTCTGCGCGTGCGAAGTCACGTGTTCATCGTGAACCTGGCGGTCGCCGACCTGCTCGTGACGGCCTACATCATGCCTGTCGGCCTCGCTACCTCCCAGTACGCCAAGAGCCCTTTCGGAAGCGACGTCTGCGAACTGAACGCGTTCCTGATCATGACGAGTTGCGGAGTGTCGACGCAAACCCTGATGGCCATCGCCCTCGAGAGATACTTCCACATCTGCAGAACGTCGCTGTACGCGAAACTGTTCACGAGGAAACTGATGGTTTTCTACGTGATCTTTATCTGGCTGTACACCGCCTTGTGGACAAGTCAGGGCTACACTCCGTGGACGCGGTTTAAATACAGTGAAAACGCGTACGTTTGCATCTTCGACGGGGGATACAGCATCTCCTACAACATCGTGCTCGCAGTTCTGGGGATGCTGCTTCCGATCGTTGTGGTGACCGTGTGCTACATCCTGATTTTCCGAACTGTGCGCAGAGGGAGCCAGGCGCTCGAAGTTCACAAGAGGAGACAGGAGTCCGACAACCACAACGAATCTGGACCAATCGAAAGAAGTTTGTCCACATTGAGCTTGGAAAAGGAACAGAAAAAGGTAATGAGTACACAAAAAATGTAATAAACTTTTTCTGTGAGTTGCGTTTCGAGCTCCAATGCACAAGGTTTTGCTTGCAAAGCTCCTATGAGAAACCCACCAGTCTTCTTCAAATACTTTATGCTTGTTGTAAATGTTTTCACGGTGACGATCAAACCCAAAAGGTTTGACTTTTTTGGCAACCCTTTGCATTGAAGGAAAGGAAAACTGTTTTCAGCAAAAGAAGGAACATCGCCTGTTGGTGACGCTCGTCGCCATCGTGGTTCTCTTCATCCTCTTCTGGCTGCCCGCAATCGTCGTGCTGAGCGCCGGCGGCATCTGGGAGGCGATGCCCAGCGTCCTCTGGCCGATCGCCATCTGGCTGGCCCTCTGCAACTCGGCCGTCAACAGCATCGTGTACGGCGTCATGAACAAGAACTTTCGCGCAGGCTACCTGGACCTGATCGAGCACATGTGCTGCTTTTGGAGGTTTGTTCCTGACCCTGACACCCGAAGGTTTGGGGCCTCACCCCGACCCCGCATCTTTCGCAGTGGTTACTTATACTTTCAATCTAAATGTCCTCTTCCGAGGTCGAGTGTCACCAAAAGAAATTTGATGACGTAGTCACACATCCTTGCTCGGTAAATCCGTCTGTTAACAAAAGCCCTTCTGCCTCGAATGCAGTGAATCCTCGAATTCACCAAGCACACTTCTGAAGGAAAAAACCCAGAACCTTGAGAAATGCTGAAATCTTAATCCAAGAAAGCGAAAAAGCACAAATCAGCCGAGCTGCGGTGTATTCTTCTGGACTCTAAAATTATTTTTACATTGACAATTTCAGGCGGATCAAGTGTCACAGCTGCTCGTCGTTTTACTCGAGTGACGACAGCTTCAATTCGCGCAGCAAACTGGCTGGAGCTTACACCAACCCAACGGACAGCCCAGCCTACCTCAACAACTTCAGACTCACCTCCTCCAACCAGCTCAAAGGCTACGGCTCTGGCCACAACACAAAAATTTTACATGAAGCGAGAAATGACAACAGACCCGCTGAAGACATACTCCGACACCGGCCAAAAAATCCACCTTCGAAAACCAGAACAGTTCAGCCAAGGCAGGTGTTCGGTGATTACCTGGCCTCCGCAAGCTCGGGAGATTTGATGTATCCCTCTCCATACCAAACCAGGAGGAGCCTGGGTGACACTGGATACATTTACGGAGCCTACAGCTGCGGGAACTCCTCCATCATCACCATAGAGAGCACAATATCTGACGACTCCGACTACAGATCAGTGTCACCTCGATCCAGTCGGATCATGTGTTCGTCCGACGAGAACGTTGGTGTCATCATCCGACCGGGCCAAACGGCCTACAGGTCCCAGGCTGAAGGAATCTACGACAGCGCAGAGAGTGTGGTGCGTCGCAGCGCGAAGCCTGCACCTGCAGTGCTCACAACCAACATGGTGGGACAGTTCGACGGACAGCGACAACCGGTTCACGAGGTTTCCGTCCCGGCGGGTCAGGGCGAAGTCCCTCTTCCAACACAGGTTCATCGGGCGCCTGTGCTGGAGAGGAAGAACGGCAGTTTCTACATTATCACAAGGAGAGAAACTTCCATGTGACTTGGACCAAATACGTTTGACTGCCTCTTCTTTCGCGCAACGTTCACAATGTGTAAAGCACAATGTTCACAGAAACACCATTCGTTTGCCACATATCACTTTATTTGATGTTCGTTTGTGTGTTTGTCGCTTGTGTTTCCCCGGTTCAAATTATTGTCTGCAGAAACTTTTACATGTATGTGCAAGTCTCGATGTCCAAGCCGGTTCTTCCTCTTGAGGTAACTGCAAAGCAGTGGCGGTTTCTACGTGATGAGACCGTTGCCTAGTTTCTCCGATGTCAGGTGAAGATTCAAGCCTCGTCGTGCTGCATTCACTTCAACAACAACCTTCGTTGCAAAGGGACTTTTTGTGCATTTCACCTTTTCAAATACATATCTGAAATTATAATACACAACAGTTCTCAGCAGAATTTGTTCAGGTTGTGACAAGACTTCGCAGGAGACAAAAAGTACGTCGTAGTCGTTCCATACAACCGGTGTTTTGACGAGCTGCTGTCATCTGATAAAATCAATTTCTCGTTCATTCTTTTATTCTTTTTGGACATTTCTTGATGCTCACACCAGAGCATAAAATTTGGCACAAAGTTTGTTGAGACAACTTACCCTTCCTCCAGCCCCAGGAGTCGCCCAGCTCTTCGCGGGACATCAGCTCATCCCTGTTCGCTCGCTTCGTGAACGGAATCTCGCACGTCCGCACGCAGTCCTCGTAGCGATGGATCAACGACAGCAAATCGCTGGCGGGAAGAAATGTCACTCGAAATGATCAGGTGTTTGTGAAAAAAGTGACTGTGTAAAGAAGTGAGAAGTTTGTTGCGCGTACCTTCTGAGAGAATGCAGCCTGGGCATGGAGGCCATGGTGTCGAGCAGGTTTGTCATGAACTGATGGAACGTGATCGCTGCAGTGGAATCGAGACAGTTGAGCTGAACTCCAATCACAAAACGCGTCAACTCGCTGTGGAAAATTTTCTCTATGCAGAGGAATGTATGAAACTCGTCTGTGCAACCAGTTTGGTGTTGTTTTGTTCTGCCTTGTGAAACTTCGCTGCCGGAACATCGTGCGAGGTGGCGAACACAGGCACCAAATTGTTTCAGCGCCCTGCAGAGCGATATCGTTTCATCGGATTGATAGCTTTGGTCGCCTCAAGATTCTCACACCATCCACTAAAATGTTCTTCTTCGTGCGAAACAGCTGACAATGATGCACCAAGTTGATGAAGCATTTATTTTTGGCGAAAAAGGATTTCCTGTGTCTGCTCCCTGGCATGCGTGAGCAGCACTTGTGGCCAACGGCAAAATTCCGTTTCGCCGTTGGACAGATGTAAGACAAAACGTGTACTCACTTCGTTTGGCTCCAAGACTGTGATAGTAACTCCGCAGCGCCCTGACCTCTTCAGTTTCGCATCTTTGGCACAAAGTCGCCTCGCAGGTTGTGATGCACATGAAGTGTGCTGTGAGAACAACTGAAGCCAGGAGACCGACCATGGCATGGCGACAGGATTTCATCTAATGAGGGCGAAAGAACGCGACGGATCCATCAAAGAAATTGCACAGTTCACACCACTTCACCTGGCAAACACCTTTTGGAAACGCAAACCCCTTTGCATTGAGCAGGCAGATGAGACAATTCCGATGAACAGTCAACCGCGTTCAGAGTGGTAAGTCTGTGCTTTTCAACACTGGCAAAAATTCACCGGAAAGTGAGTTAAATTTGAGCGTGGAAAATCCAAGCCGAGGGCGCTGGAAATCCAGATTGGATGTCACTTTTTTCTTTGGAAAATCGATCGTTTCTCATTTCTCAGAACTCGGTACAGTACCTGCGAATACTGTGCTAATTTTTCATCAAGGAATCAGAACGTTACCTTTTTTCTTTCGCCTACGTGGTCGAAGTCTGAATGCACTGAGAGTCCATTCCCTTAAATACACGTCATCCCCCAACACAAATTGTCCTCTTCGGTGGGAGCATCCTGATGTCGAGTGCCAATCTCGTGCTCTCAAAACAAAGGACCAGGACGATTTGGTCACAACTTCGAGCCCAACCGTTCTTGTTTCGGTCCATTTCGATTTGTAAGATCAAGATTGGGGGCGTTTAATGCCTATTTTTGCCCAATCGGGTTGACAGTAAAGACTCCTTTTGCAGTCAACAACAAACTCTTTCTCCCGAGGACCAAGGGGCAACCGCAAGGACTGGAACTGACATCCAAATGCTGCACCTGTGTTTTCGAAAAAAGAACTTGTTCAATTTGTCAATGACTTCGTGATGCTTTTCGCACATCCTTGTTTTTGACGTCCAAAACTGTGTGCTATTTTGTCATCCCAAAACCGTCAAAAACGAGTATTCTGTTCTTTCCGATGTTGCAACTTTAATGTCCTGTCTCCACCAAAGGCACAAAAATTCGGTGTTTGGTCCGCAAGGCACATGACAAGGGTTTTCCTAGTGAGAGCACGAATATTTGAACCACAGCAAAAAAAAAAAAAAAGAGTTCCACATGCACACTTTTCTGTCGGAAAACGACAGGCTGCGTTTCTGAATGGCAATCTCTGATCAAAGGAATCTCCTGTTGACCGTATGTGTTTTTGTTGCGCGAGTGTGTACGAATTCGGCTTTGTGCCCGTGCATGCACGTACACACTTGTGTTATCTTCACTCTCCCAACTTGATCGTGTTATCGTCGTGGACGCGTTTTACAACCTGAGTGGATCGACTTCTGAGGATCAACCACAGTTTTGCCCGTGCACGCACAAAAACGTATTTTTGAAACTTGTGTTCTTTTCACTTTCAAGTGAGCAGTGGACAGAATAGCACAGAGGATATGTGCCGTCGGGAAATAGAAAACCGTCGGGTGCCCCTGAATGCGTCATGTGGCGAACGTTTCAGGAAAAAGGTTCTGTGTGAGTGTGGGAAGGATGATCGCCGCTTCAGTTCGAGCCACCGCGAAGCGAAGTGAGTTGCCTTTTTGTCAAGACCTTCTTGACTTTTGCACAGCCGGATCGTGGAGGTTTTCTGATGCTGGACAGTCTGTTCTCAAAAACCGTTTCACCTCTGCAGACGTGTGCTGCACTTCTGGAAGATAATCTTCAAGCCCAATAAGAAAGTTCTGCAAAATTCTGCAAATAAGATCATTTTGCGTCTTTTTTCCAGGAAGTTCATGGATGGAATTATCAACAAGTACAGAAGTAGTTCTCCATGGCACTGTCAATTTGAAGAGACAGAGAAAAGACCGATCGTTCACAGAGCGTTCTTCCACATCTGGGACCAACTTCTTGACATCCTGGTCACATTAGCGGACAAACTGGACTTGTAGAACCAAGCCAAAGGGAGACAAAAGTGTCTGAAGTTTGCAATTGAGACCTGTTGTCACAAAATGGATTGTCCACGCTTCGAGCCCGTTGGAGTCTTCACACTGAATCTCACTTTGCAACTGAAATTTCGTCACAGTGTTCTTGTTCGTGTTTTGTTCAGATACACTCGATACATATTGCTGACAACAAGTATCAGTCTGGATTCCGTCCTCGAACCTTGACCTGACTGGAGGATCGAACGCGAAAAGATTGATTCAATTGAATATTTACCGGGGCTGATGAACAGGAAAGTTACGGAGCACACAAAACATGGTCTTTATGGAGCAGGTTCTTTTTTGAGCTCAACAGAACCTGCTCAAAACGAACTTACTCGAGAAGACGTTGCCAAAAAGAACGATTCTGTTTGTGCAGGGTTTGCTTCAGCAAATCTTTGTTCCGGAAACCCCGGCAGGTCACAAAACAATCTGCTGCTTTTTCTGTCGATGTGGCAACCTGGGATCTGTTCTTTTTGATCTCTGTATCCCCGAATTCGGGGCTGCTTGTGGACGTGTGGAGGTTCACCGAAACGCAGCAAAAAGAATGGAATTTCAGAGCCATGGCTCAGGGCTCTGACGTCAGAGCAGCTTCAGTCACGTGATCACACAAATGGCGGCAACACAGGAATTTGCTGAAAAGGATTTAATTGCACTATTTCTGTGTGTTGAGCAAGTGTTCTCAGAAGACGAGTGTGCAGTTGGGACAAGTTCAAATCTGACAAGACACAAGCAATGCGGCTTAGTGCTAAACTCTCTGTAAGTGGCATTTTTTGTATGGGTTGAAATGTCGGTGATTTTGGAGTTAGATCTACAGCTTCATGGTTGTACAAATGTCATGGTGACCGACTCGTGTTTTTACCAGCATTCGTGAGGAGATAGCAAAACAAAAGGGTTTTGTCAGTGATCTGGGGAACTACAATGTCCAACAATGGGTGGAGTTTTTTCATATGAAGGCTTCCACAGCTCAGGCTTTGGTCGAAGAGATCAGGCCATTCTACAGACAACATAATGGTACATCACTATTCGACTCTGACTTTAAGCTGTCCATGTTGACTGTCAAAATTATGATGGTAGTGCATGTTTTTGTAGGTAGAGGAAGGCCACAAGTGCACCTGCAAGAGCAGGTCCTCATGTTGCTGCATTTTGTGGCATACAAAGGCAAATATGGCCTTTTGTTTGACAAATTTGGCATCACGCGGTCCTGTTATTTCACCTGCATTGAGGAAATGATGGCCATTGTCACACAGGATCTACTTGGGAAGCACATTGTTTGGCCCAATTGTGATTGGTAAAAGGAAATGTGTGATTACTACAAGCAAAGATATGGATTTCCTGGAGTCATCAGTGCTATGGATGGCACACATGTCATGATCAGCAAGCCTCCAGGAATGCAGTTTTCCAAAGATTACTTCAGTGTGTGAAAGAAAATGTACACAATGTTGTTGCAGGTGTGCTCAGTTTTGTTGTACAAAATTCTGGACCCTTGGCAGTGTTCAATGTGTGCTCCGAAGTTGAGTTGCAAAAATTCTGGAGCCCCCCCACAATGTTCACGGTGTTTGGCAAGTTTCGACACTGTTGTGGATGTTTATAACCACAAGATGAAAAATTCAGGACCCCCCTCCCATCCAATTGCAATCCGTACTCTGCTGAGAATGATAGGACGCATGCTCCAAAGTCTTTTTTATGCTCAGAAAGTCACATTCATCCTTTTAATTGTCTGTCCATCTTCAATGCAAATAGATAGGACGCATGGTCCAAAAACTGGTATTCCACTCAGAAAGTCGCATTCATCCTTTTACTTGTCTGTCCATCTTCAATGCAAATAGATAGAATGCATGTCGTCTTTGCAGCTGACCGTGTTGGATGATATGATCATCAGTTCCATTGATGTGGGCCACCCAGGGAAAGCTCATGATGCGCATGTCTTCAAGCTCTCTGCATTGTGGGTTCCCAATGGAGGTCATGTCGATCACATTGTCTTCACCAAGATACCATATCCTTGGAGATGGGGCATATCCAACAAAGTCCTACCTGTTGAAACCATTCTGGGATGATGGCTCACTCACCAGGAGGCAAAAAAATTTCAACAGAGTTCATTCCTCCATCCGGAGTATTGTTGAACGAGCCATTGGGAGACTGAAAGGGCGTTTCCGAAGCTTGCAGTTTCTGGATGTAAAGAGTCCAGAAAAGGCCAAGATGATCATAGCAACATGCTGTGTGCTGCACAACTTTGCCATCCGCAAGAAGGATATAACTGAAGACAAAGCCGAGGATGACAATGATGACAGAGATGTGCCAGATGATATTGACATTGAGTATGGTTTGGATGATGAAGGCATAGACAAGAGACAAGCAATCATGCTTGCCCTGCCCCTGTAAGAAGAACAGCAGAGTTTAATATTCCAGTTTGTCTGTGTTGCTCAGTGTGGTTGCCATTGGTAGTTGGTGGTTGGTGGTTGTCATGTTGGAAGTTTGGGTGCGGAAGTTGCTGCCAGGAAAAAAAGACTTGTCTTACAATAAATCTCGTCACTCATGATGCTTCCATTTTTGCAGATAACCATGGCAAGTAGAGTGCACAGTACGGGGTCAACAACCTCTCCAAGTAAAGATGAAGACATTCAGGTAAGTGGCTGTGAGTGGCTGTGTGCGTGTGTATGGGTGTGTGTGTGCATATTTCGCAGCTTCCTTTCATAAAATGTCATTCGGCTGAATGTTGCGAGTAAATGTCAAATGGCTGAACTGGTCGGGTAGAAGTGCAGGGGGTGTGCGCTGTGTATGCTTATTTACCTGACATTTCTTTTGTTGCGCTTCATGTCAGGGTGTATGTCTTTGCAGATTTGGTGTCCAAAACTTGGTGTGTGGGTGTGGGTGCGTGAGATGAGAGCACTTGAACTGTGTTCAGTGACAATGCACTTCTCAAGTCCATTGTCCTGCAATTTCTGTGGGAAGAATGTATTCTTCACTCAAGCTGACCTACAACGTCACTTGTTTCTTGCTCACACCATCATGCAATGCAGAAAGAAGGGTTGTCACAGACTTCTGCATGACACCTTTTATCAGAATTTTTATGAGAATATGGATCATCCCGAGATGACAAGTGGGTGTGAATTTGTGTGTGTTTCTCAGTGTGTCTGTGAAGTGCGTGTCATTACTGTCATACTTTTGTCCATGTTCTTGTTTTTTTTGATACTCAAAATGTTCAGAATTTCAATGATAACTCACTTGTCCACTTGTGCAGTGCAGGCAGTATGTCACATCGCCAGAATTGGTGATCATTTCTTTTGTTTCTTTGCAGCAACTGAAAAAGAAGCTTAAGTTGCATGACACTTATGACGAGATGGCCTGTTTCTCAGAAGTTTGGAAGAGGTACCCTATTTTGTATGATGAGAAAACAAGAAATGCTCGATTCTCTGAAGATTTCAAGGGTGCAGGACCATTCATCAAGCAGTGTTACAAGGATATGGGACATGAGTTGGCTTTGACTCCTGAAGAAGTGCGGAAATGTCATGTGAAGTATGTTGATGGGGTGACCAAAGGGTTGGCACAGTTGAAGACGGACATTGAGAATGGTACAACAGTGTGCCCTATTCCTGCTGTGCACAAACTCAGAATTTTCAGATGGTTCTGGCCTTACTCGAAGAACTTTGATGCTGATGTGATGTAGAATGTGTTGTTGGATGGGTACATGGAATGTGCGCTGCTTGTGGAAGTGAACAAACTGGAATGTGCAAAATAGGATTCTACTGATATGCGAGATGCATTGCGCAAAGTGAGGGAATTGTATGAGAAGCGTGAACTGGAGGAGCTGGGTTTGAAAACTGGACAAGAGTGTGAGGAGGAATTGGTCACTTTTGATGACAGTTCAGTGTTGAGTGTCATTGAAGATGTGTCCCCTTCTGTGTGTTCTTCATCGATTTGTGCATACCTGCTCCCTTCCCGAGATCCAACTTTCCATTATGCTGAGCACAGTTTTGTTTTCTTCGCAACAAGTGTTACCATGTCGACAAGTGGAACGTCTGTGAAAAGTGTGCGCAAACGTTGCGATGTCTTGTTGTCCACTCTCAAATCATCTGGTGAAGCTGCCCACAAAGCAAGGCAGGCTTTGTGTCATGCACAAAATGCTGAAGCATCATACATTGATGCAGTTGCAGGTTTGATTGTGCGTGGCTCAGTTGACAGTGATGGTGACAAATCTGAGCACGATCTCATTTTGAGCAATGCTGGTATTTTGTGACATTTGTCAGAGTTTAACACAAGTGTTTGCGATGCTGTACAAGTTGCACAGTTGTATGCAGCTCAGTATGATGCTCTTCGTGACACTGCTTCTGCCATCAGTTTTTCGTGTTCAAAGCTTTGCAAAGAGCAAGCTATTGCAGACATAGCTCATTTGCAGGATTTGTGGAAAAATTCAAAAATGTTTTCTTCGCACAAGTGGGTGTGCACCTTAATCCATCAGTTGTGATGTTTTTCAGTTGTTACAGTATTTATTGTCAACAGAACATTGTCAGTTTGACAAGGAACACGTTTGGTAAATGGTGAACAGAGACACAGTTGTTTGGACTGTTGTGTGTACTCCACGACCATTGTTGATATGCGACAACTTTTTACAGATACAAATTTCTGGACCCTTTCAACCCACTTTGCAAAAGCTGCATTTTGGTCAATGTGTGGGCTATTTGTGCAAATCATACTTTGCTGTATTCCAGCATCCAGTTGTTCTACTGGGTTCACATATGTGAAATAAAACAAGTACAAGAGTACACCACTCCTTAAAGTTGTGAACAGATTCAGTGACCAAAAACTATTTGCAGAAAATGAGTGCGCAGCTGTTGCCACTTCTTCTGGGTGCACACCAGTGGCCAGCAGTCAAACTTGATCAACTGTGGACAGTCAAGGAAACATTGTTCAGCAATGAAATCTCCCATCAATGCAGTTGACTGCACTTCTTGCAGTTTTGGACACATGGAACAAATTTGCCATTTGTTGAATGAGGAGACCCTGGGGACCCCACACAAGTTCAAAATGCGCAGGGACTTATGGTGTCCAAGACATTGCAAGGCCTCAACCAATGTATCAATGTCAAAGTTGGGGCAATGCAGAAGTTGCAGAGTCTGCAAGTTTGGCAGCAGTTGCATGAAATAGCCATGCATGAAAGCTGCTGACTCAACTGACAAAGTTTGCAATTGCGGCATTTTGCACAGCAACCCTTGTGGCAGAGACTGGACATGTGCTTGCACTGCGCCAGTGCACCTGAAAGAAATGTGCTGAACCTTGTGCGCAAACTGACCCATCGCAAGCAAAGTTTTGTTGTTGAAGCACCAATTTGTGTGCATTTGAACACTGAACCATATCTTCTTGTCATCAACAAAGCCTCGGAAACATTGGTGTGCTGTTGTGAGGTTGAACAATGATTATGGATCAAGGTGTCTGGAAACCTCAATGATGATCTCTCCAGGCATTGCGAGCAGCTGCAAAGGTAACACTAAACATTACGTATTGCTCACAGGATACTGTGGACATTGTGTAAAGTAGTGCTGCATTTCTGGTTTGACATTCACCAATTGATGAATTGCCCATGTCTTCAACTTCTTCTCGTGAAGCACCAACTATCTGATGAAACAAAACATGAATTGTGTCAATGGCGCAGCTTGTAACAATGACACTTGAAGCATCACTGGGTGGAAAAAGATGTTGCCAAGTCACCTTTGCCAAGAGACCAATCAGTTGCTTTTTCATAACTTTATTCTCATCATGCATTTCTTTTGCAGCAGCATCCTGTGAAGACAGTAACTTGCTTAGCCACCCAGAGATGTTTCGTCACAAAATGGAACAAGAAACAACCAAAAAAGGATATGTGAGTATACACACCGATGCTTTCAGGTATGTCAACACCTTGTCTGATTGATTCATCTTGGACGTCAGTTTCTTTGTGGTTGAAGGAACTACATCATCTTGCGACGCAATGGGAGACTGATCATCTTGCTTTGTTGTGTTGATCTTGGAGGGTCTAAAACTCAAGATAGTGTCAGGCTTTATGGAAGGATGCACTCCTGCCAAAGGCACAGTGGGTTATGGCATGAATCACAACAATGTATGCCACAATTAATCTGAGGCATGACCATGCATTTGTGCTTACCACACACAGCTGCCACTCTGTCTTCCAATGGCCAGTACGACTGATCAGCTGCACTACTGTATCTGGCAGCTTCCCTTGACTTGAACCGCCTCTCGATATGGTAAACTTTGTCATCCACTTGCTTGCAATTAATATCCAGATCCAAGTGTGTGTCTGCAAAAAGAACAGTGCAAAAGGAAAAATATACTTAAATACTGGAAATTTTCTGTTGTACACATGTGCATGGCAAACACTCACTGAGAAGAGCAGTAATCTTGGCGATGATCTACAGACAAGTCATGTTGTCCTTGCCATGGTACAATTGAAGTTGGAATTTCTCCACATATGACCACAGCATCGCAGTTTGCTCCTCAGTCCATATGTGAGGCTGCTTGCACCCTACAAGCAATCAAAAAATTAAAGTTGCATGCTCTGAACGCAATGTCATCTCTTTTGGTTTTCAACTCTTTCAGATTTTTTCACCTGAAGTGCTGGAACCAGGCTCCATCCCATTCTCAATGAGAATTGCATCACGGTCAGCATCACTTGCCAAGTCAGTAGAAACTCCTGTCAGGTTGGGTCCTGACTTCTTGACAGTTTTCTTGCTAACTTTGCCAACTCCCTTGCCTTTCTTTGCAGGTAGCTGGAACATCTGCGAATTGCTTGAACCTGCAACAAAATTCATTGTGAGAGGGAAGGGTCCAGAAATTTTGTGACCACTCCTCCCTTGCACATTCCGCAACAGCATGACAAAATCAATGTTAAATGGGCATGTCACAAGGGTCCAGAATTTTTGTACCATACTCACACTTTGTTGCAGCAACTGAGTTGTGCATTGACATCAACCCATCGGCTGCCAGTGATCTCTTCAATTTTTCTATCTCCTCTGTTTCTCATATACGTTGAATATTTTCCAACACCTCAGAGCTGTCCAAGGTGCAAAACCCATTTGTCACCAAACCAGCAGCCATCATTTTGGCGTAAAAAGCACCCATGTACTCGATGAAATGAATATCTGCAAATATTGAATTTGTGTACTTCATGTCTACCATTTTCACCTCAATTTTAAACATCTTCGCAATTGTAGATCTACCTTGTTTCCTTTTCATCTTGGACACTTGTGCGACATCACTGGCCTGGCAATTAATCATAATCTCTGTTTCATCAATGCGCAGTGGCACATGAAATATGTCCTGAAACATACCAACCCAATACAATTGTCAAGATTCAGACAAATAAATTTACAACAAAACTCAAATTATCATCTTTTTTGCAGAAAAAGCCAGTCACTTCTTCTTCATCTGCAGATGACATTTTTGGCGATCAAGGTGAAGGTCATCTCCAAGCAGCTTCACCGACCAATGGCAGCTGCTGTTCCTCAAAGCGGGAAATTTGAAGTGAGTAAAAGTTGCTTTTGGACAATAAATCACAACTGTTTTGAAGAAGAGTGTCTCCAAAAACAGAGCCACAGAGCCTCAGAACGTGTGGAGACTCTGTGTCCCCGAAATCACAAAAAGAACAGGTGCGCGTTTCGGTGGATCCCCGCGGTTTTGGGGGTAAAAAGAACAGACCCCTGGATGATAACACGGGAGTTTGCGCAAACAGCCCACAACCTGGAAACGCAGATGCAAACGTAACTTTTGACTGTCACAGCATACCAAAAGTTACGTTTGCGTTTTGCGTCTGCGTGGCGTGGTGCGCAAACTCCCCACAGTCTGCTGGCTGTACGCACATTTTCCCAACGGAGCTCCAGGCCAAAGGCCCAGGGCAGGGCACCATACCCTTTGCGAGGCAAAACGAGCACATGTATTCTTTTGGGTTGGGCAGCCCCACTCCTTCATCAGCAAAAGCTTGGGTCCTCCCACCCATGACTTCTTGCACGCTTGGTTCTCGTGGTTTCAAAGTTAAACTTTTGCGCTCTCGAAGACAATTCTGAATGTTGAAACAGAGCGCGTTTTGGCCCTCCAGTGGCAGTGCGTTCCACACGGGCCCGAAATTTTTGGCTTTTTTGCAATGACAATTTCAAAGACGTATCTCACAACAATTTTTTTCGCTTCAAATTGATGTTTTCCTGTATAGATTCGTGCAAAGCGCTCGTCTGGAATCAAAATGTTCACTGACTGAATAAATTTGCAAAAAGCAAAGAACTTGTTCAGAGGCGTCTCAATGACACTCCAAATGACATGCGTGTACGAGTGTGTTCTATTTATTTTTCACTTCATTTTCTGTTTGATGTGTTATCGATGAAATTATAAATGAGCGCGTGCAGGCGACTCTTGCTCAGGGATGTGAATATTTCATGCGCTGCTGCGTGCCACGACCTAGTGAACGATCATCGAAGCGCATCGATGATGCTGTTTTTGTCGTTTTCCAAAAGAAATAGATCTTCCGCATGCCCTTTCTGAACATTATTGAGATCACGACTGGACTTTTGTTGAAGCGCAGACAAGCGATGGGTCGCCGAAATGAACGGACGTGACTTCACGCGAATTTATGACGTCACAACAGGGATCTCCCCAAATTTTGGTGAAGGGGCGTGAATAGCGTCGTTTAAAGGCAAGAAATTTGCAGGATGACTGAAGAGAAATCATGGACCCGAGTTCAGCAGCCAGGGAAGCTGCCAAATCTGGAAGTCGCGTTCTACACCGTGATCTGGATGACTTCTGTGGCGGGTGCCATGTACAGCATTTCCAGGTTCACCTCAGGTAAGGCAAAATAGATGGCAAAGTCTCTGGATGTGCCAAACGATAGATCTAGATCTAGATCTACTTTGGGAACAAGTTCCACAGGATGAGAAATCGATAATCTATTCAGAGCCCAGCTTTTTTCAGATCTGGATTCCAGATCAACAAGAAAGTCTTTCGAAGTTGAATCTGTGTTTGAGCCTTCTTCGAGTCAAATCAGAATAGATCTAGATTCTACAAGTTTCATGTTTCGCAAGTGATTCACCACAGGTCCCTGTAATGGGAATCTTCGGTTGATCTGCACCTAGAAGGAAAATACGTGGCAATGGGGGACGCCCAAAACTTTCCAACGTGTCTTTGCTGAATCCTTCCTGGTGTTGGCTCCTTGTTCGGAAAATTTATGTTCTCGCTCGATGACGCGTCCATCAACATTTCATGTTTTTCATTGTTGTCCCTGCAGGAGAGACCGACGCTCATCACACACATCAACTGCAGTTCTCAATGCCTTGATCTGTTTACAAAGGTCTTTGAGGCACAAGCAAGCAGGTGTCTCTTGTGTTCGAGAAACTGTTGCACATAAACGTCAGTTCACTTTGTTTTGTTTTCAGAGCAAAAGGGCCAGTTTGCGCCTTATTCGGTCACAGAGGGCTGGTCTATTTTTGGTGGGAAGAAGGACAATGAAGATTTCGAGTTGATCTTCTGGAGACAATGGGCTTTCAACACGTGGTCCATCTACTTGGGTCACATCATCCTGGGACAGATCATCAGAAACTTCACGTTCAAGGTGCAGATGCACTCAAGCTTGTCACTTTTCCTTCTTGTTGGCGAAGGTCAGACGGACCGAGTGTCGCAATCGAGATAGCAGTTTGAAATCGGTCTGGCAAAAGAGGCCTTGAGAAAAATTCACACATGTCCCGTCGCCCAAAACACAATGATTCGCTCCTGCGCACTCATCTCAATGAATCCCTCTTGTTCGTCGTTTCACCAGAGCCAAGGTTTCGTTCTCAATCGAAATGCGCTCGTTGCACCATTTTGCTCAAGGTCATCCACTTTCCAACAGAACAGGCAGAAGTTGATGATCCTGTACGATGTTGCGGGTCTCTGCTGGATCATCAGTCCACAAGGTCTCGCTTACGTCGCTCTCAACGCGTTGGCAGCTGCTGTTGTTGCATTCGTGACAAGGTATAGTTTACATTCGAGTCACTTTTGCTGTGGAAAACCGTGACCACAAAGCTGACCAGATTTGTTGGACAGTTTCATCAAATTTGTTGCACAACAGGAAACACCTAAATTGTTTTCAGATCTCGTCTGGCTGTTTGGGCTCTGGTAGTCGCTGCGATCTACGTCACACAGTGGGAAGGGAAGTACCAGAGGCATCCTTTTTCGTCTTTCGTGGTGAGTGGTTACAAACAAGAACCTGCGTGCTTTTTATCTTTGGGGCGTACATTTCCCGATCACCACGTAACTTTCCGAAAACAGTTGTTGGGCATGCGAATCTCTACGCAGAAGTGCACGTGACCTGCTGACGCAAACAAAATTTTCGTTCTTCCTGCATTGTCACAACTTCAGTTCAGCCTTCAATCAGTCTCTGGCAACACCTGTGTTGATTGCAAAATAGTGCAGATTTTGGGTGTGTGTGAAACACTCCGTGTTTTTTTCCGCTGCCGGCAGTTCAAGACCCTCTGCAACGAGGACAGCAATGTGCTGCAGGCGTTTCGCTTCTCCACCTACTTCTCCTTCATCAGAATCCTCAGCTTTGCTCACCACCTCGTTGACAAACTCAACGCGCCCCCTCAGGCCTCCAAGGCGGTAGGTACAATCGCATGCTCTGTCAAGGCAAGCTTGCCGAGTGCTTGAATTTTTTGTGTGCAGCTATTGTTGGTTTCTTCTTTTTCAAACTGGAACAAAGCAGAGATCTCGTGTTGCAGAAGACAGACTCTGCTGAAGAACAAAGCAGTGAGCGTGACGTTGGTGGGGGCGATGCCAAGGTGGGAGAATCTGCCCGAGAGGACAAGAGTGGAGACACCGTGGACTCCAATCAAAACAAGGCAGGGACGCGAGCTGAACCAAAGACCAAAAGCACTGAAGAGCAGCTTCTCGACATGACGTTTCTCGACGTGGTTCAGTACCTGTTCTATCTGCCCACGTACACATCGGGTCCAATCTTGACCTTCCAGAGATTCAACCCGCAGGTAAACAAAGCGCGAGGCAGATTCAAATCGGTGTGTGCCTTTGCTCTGTGCTACCTGAACCTGAACCGTGAATTTGTTCGTGGTGAAATAAACCAAGAAGAGAAACAGACAAACGAACGTGAATTGAACGATTTCTTTACCAGGTCAAGGCTCCGGTTCAGCCTTGGACTGCAGAGAGGATCAAACCCATTGCTCTGGAGACGCTCAGAGTTCTCTTTTGGGCTTTCGTGTGGGACACAACTCTTCACTTTATCTTCTTCAATTGCATTCAGTTCAGTCCGTATTTGCCAAAGTAAGTTTCTGATTACATCAATTTACCTATATTGTCGTTTGTGTCAAAAGGAAAAGAAGTGAACTTGACGGACAGAATTCGCCTTGGAACACCAGACGATCATGTTTGTGTTCTTTCTGTGGAAAATGTTGTGCTGAACCGCACCGGCACAGTGTGAACGTGCTCGTAAGATCAGTTTTACGTTTTGCAGATTGCTGAGCTACTGGGAGCTTGCGGGTGTCATTTGCGCAATCGTCACCTTTTTCTACATCAAGTACATTGTGATTTACGGCCTCACTGCCAACGTGGCTCGTTTGGACCAGATCGAACCTCCCGGTACCCCAACCTGTGTCGTGGCCACCTACAAATATTCCGAGGATTGGAGGTTTGGAAAAAAATTCTGCGAGATAGAACTGATTTCGCATTGTACTACGAGTACATGCACAAACCTCGGAGGTGGTTGAACTGTTTGCCTGCTCTTCACAGGTTGTTCGATCGTGGACTGTACGAGTTCTTGATGAGGTACGTGCGCCGAAGTTGTTTCCACTTTGATCACCCAATTGTTCTTCGCAGCTGTGCAAAACGAAATTTGTTTGAGCAGCACCCTGTGTGATTGTTACAGACATATCTACTTCGCGCTGGGCGGGTCTCGTCGTGGACCGTACCGGCAGGTGCTGGCTGCTGTCGCCTGCTTCTCCTTCACATGCTTCTGGCACGGAGCGATGGACTTTGTCATTGAGTGGACAGCCTTCAATATCTTCATCGTTGGGGCCGAAGCCTTCGCTGCAAACATTGTGGACACTGAAGTCTGCAAAAACTTCGAGGCAAGTGCAGAATTTTAACCTGCCAAAGCACTCAGGCTGTTGATGGTTTTGAGTCAATCTCGAACAATTTTTCACCACCAGAGCCAAACATCACAGATCAGTCAGCAGTTGACCCGAACCATCACAGACCTGTGTTAAATCCTGAACAGACCAGTGAGGATGCGACCCGTCGGGTGCTGCCCGGTCGTAGTCTGCGTCCGGTGCGAGGAATTCCTCACGCTACAGGGGACTTTGTGCAGGAGTCGCTTTACGGCAGTCCTGTTGCAGCCTTCGCACTGACGACCAGACACCTGGCATAGCTTCCTCACGGGTTTTCTTTTTCTAAACCTTCCGGCTGTTGTTGCAGAGGAAGTACCTGAGTCCAGCCATGGTTCGTCGGCTCAGTTCTCTCTTCTGGGTTCCGATGAGGCTGTTGCACACGATGGCCACGCTCATCTTTATCGGAGGCGGGCGTCCAGCCCACATTTTCATACGCAGAATATTTGTCGAAGGTACCGTAGATTTCATCATGTTTCGCAATGTACGACAGATGTTCAAGCCAGGATGTTCTCCGTTTGACTGTGCAACCTGGATCACGAGTCTGTTCTTTTTCGTTTGTGAACACAGTCGTATGTACATGCAGTGCAGTGTGACCACACAAATGCAAACAAGGCGTGTCAAAACTGAAAAGATTTGGACTGTGTTCTGACCGCATCAAACTGAGCTTCATACGTCCTCGCTGCACATGCCTTGGCCAAGAAATGTGAAGTTTCATTGCGATCCGTTTTTCCCACCGCAGGCTTCCCGACGGCGACCCTGGCCATCGTGGTCCTCTACTACACGTTCGTGCAGGTGGGGATGGAGGCGCACAGACGGCGCCACGCCAGGCTTGACAAGACCACAAAGCTGAAGACCACTTGACGTCAACCAATCCAAATTGCCGTTTTGTTGATGTGGGGTGTTTTGGTGTTCGAGGTGTTTCATTGCTCAAGTCCCATCCCTCTCAACGCTGGTTCAGATCAAGAAGCGTCAGGCGAAGCTCATCATGACTCTTTTTGGAGCTGGTGTGTCATTTTTCTTCGCATGAGCACACAGCTCTCAATTGTACCCAATGATATTCCACGAACGAGTCTAAGTTCTGTGAACAATTGTGCAATATCAAGATCTCTTGGAAATACATGCATATTTCATCAGATTGGTGTGGAAATGTTCTCAGCGACTTTACGCGTTATCGATCAAACAAGTTCATTCGGTCTGCGAGCAAGTGCTCAATGTGTGTTGCGACCAGGCAAAAACCAGAGTTTGTGCACATTTCGCACAAACATGGGTAGCTTGCAAGTGTAGCTTTCAAAAAGTTTTGCAAAATTCCTCAACGACCTATTGTCAGACACAAAACGAACGTGTTTTGTTTGTGTTCGAATTTGACCAACAAATGAGACCAGGGAGGCCGAATCTTTCCGACACCGAAAATGTTAGACGGAGACAAGTGGAGTCGTGTGAAGCAGCCTGCAAAACTGCCCTTCGTGGAGCTGGCGTCCTACTACACCCTGTGGACCGTTCTCCTGGTTTATTCTTACCACAGGATAATGGTGTTCACGTCGGGTAAGTTTCACTTCGATGAATTCGAGATCTCAGAGTGAAGTAGAGAAATGATGCTCAAAAAGAAACTGCGATCGTGTGAGGCCGATGGATTTGTCTCATTTCACTCATTTTTTTCACAGTAAACAGAGACAAATTTGAAAATCACACTCTGGTTGAAGGCTGGACAATTTTGGAGACACAGAAAGACAACTCTGACTTCGAGCTGAATTTCTGGAAGCGATGGAGTGGTGAAGCCTGGCCTGTGATCTTCGGTCACGTCGCAGTCGGACAGATGTGCAGACACCTCAAGTCTAAGGTCAACGCAGAAAACTGAAAATCGAGTGGATGCGAGGAAGACTTTGTTCATCCCTCAACGCACTCTTTCCCACAATAAATTTTTCTAAGTTTGTTTTTGCTTTCAGAGAAGACAGAAAGTGATGATTCTTTATGATACTCTTGCAATCAGCTGGTTGATGTCTCCACAAGCTGTGATTTTTGCTTGTTTTAATCTGGTATTGGTGATGGCAGTGGCTAAAACATCAAGGTGAGCAAACCGTTGCGCAGTGTCGCTCAAATGCAAACACTTCTTCCCATCACTGTTCCCCGTGCAGGTCTCTTGGGGTCGTGTGGTCCGTGGTTCTTGTGTTCATAAATATTCTTCACACGGAGCGAAGAAGTCCAGAAGGGGGCCTGTCTCTATTTGTGGTAAGTGTTCAAAGGAAGAAAGTTTTCATCAGCCTTCTCTCTGTGGAATTGATGCTGTCTCTACCTTTCCCGTCCAGTGCGAATCACTGTTGTTACTTCTTTACAGACAAGTGTTCTCTGCAAAGGACACTTTGACACACTGGTTCTGTTTCGATATTCAATGTTCCCGTTTTATCTGAAAGTGGTGAGTTGCTGTCATCACATGATGAGTCAGGTGAGAATTTCGTTGAAGACATTCTGTCCTGCTGAGTGGTTCGTCTTGCAGATAGAACAAGGCTGAGTGCTGGGATGAGGGCCACCCGAACATGTCTCTCTGAAACGTTGTTTCGTTTCATTGCAGCGACAAACCCAAGAGGAAAAAAATCCTGCTGGTGGAAAATCTTCACATGTGTCTTGTCTAGACATCGCGCAGTATCTCTTCTACCTGCCCTTCTATTTCACGGGACCTTTGATGACTTTCAACGAGTTTAATTCTCAGGTGAATCGCTCTTCCACGTTTGACTTTTCGATGTGTTCTGCTTGGAACAAGTTTGTGACTTACCTTAGACTCTCCAGATAACAGCTTCCATCGTTCCATGGAGGAGGGATCGAGTCGTCGTCCTCGTTTTGGACACAATGAGAGTTCTGTGTTGGGCCTTCATCTGGGAGTTGGTTCTCCACTTCGTGTACTTTTACTCACTGCAACACAACCAGGAATTGTTGGGGTGACACAGAACATTCTTTCTGAACAGATTTGCAAAGCAATTCAACACACGAAAATTCGTAAATCCGAACTACAAGTCGGTTTGAACCCGCGGTTATTCAACCTGTTGCAGTCAGTTGACTCCATGGGAGCTTGCAGGAGAGATATGCATGATCGTACCGTTCTTCTACATCAAGTACCTGGTGATCTACGGGATTCCTGGAAACATCGCTCGGTGCGACCAGATCACTCCGCCGTCCACACCCACTTGCATAGGAGCCACCTACAAGTACACCGAGGACTGGAGGTATGAGATTTGAACTTTGTCCCATATGATTTCCTGAACAGGGTGCCATTGTGCGTCCCAATCCTGGTTTTCTTGCAGATTGTTTGATCGTGGTTTGTACTCAACATTGAAGAGGTGCGACACCAGCTGCCCTCAGGAACACGCAATGTAAACAGATTCATCAATCTGCTCTTACTTCATGAGATTTGAAAACGTTTTTTGTCGATATTTCTGCTGCAGTCACATCTACATTCCCCTCGGTGGGTCTCATCGTGGCAAAGTTCGTCAGGTTTTGGCCTCCGTCGCCTGTTTCTCGTTCACTTGTTTCTACCACGGGGCAATGGACCACTTGCTTGCCTGGACAACATTTAACATCGTCATCGTCAGTGCAGAAGCAGTTGCAGACTGTGTTGTGGACACTCCAGCAATTATGGATTTTGAGGTGAAATCCTTTGTTCCAAAGTCTTCCTTGCCACATTGTTCGAAATTTTCTGTTTCTAAGTCAGGTGCTCTTTGCAGAGGAAGTACCTGAGTCCAGCCATGGTTCGTCGGCTCAGTTCTCTCTTCTGGGTTCCGATGAGGCTGTTGCACACAATGGCCACGCTGATCTTTATCGGAGGCGGGCGCCCGGCGAATTTCTTCTTTCAGAGAATGTTTGTGGAAGGTACGAGCAATGTTCAGAACAGATACACTGGCTGATTCCATGGAGGAACTAAACTCTGTGTGTTTTCATTGAATTTAGTCGCAAAATTGAAGTTTGATGATGGTTTTCGTGTTGTGAAACATTCAATCTGGTTGTAAGGTTTGTTCAGAAAGCGTGAACGAAGTTCTGGTGCGACAGACTTGTGAACCTTTTCAGGTTTCCCAGCATCCGCGGTGGGAGTGGTCGCTGCGTACTATCTCTTCCTGCAGCTCTGTATGGAGGGCCACAGGCAGCGCCACGACAAGCGCTCCGTGCCAAGCAAAACTAGAACAGAATAGAAGGACTGGAACAAAAATCCGGAGAGCGTGGGGGTGGCAATGCAAATTTTTCCAGTTTTGCTTGCTTCTTTGGCATCAGATTCAGGAACCCGTTTTCCCTCGTCTCTGCCCATCCATCACCCAGTTTTCCACCTCCGACTTCTGCGCTCTTTTGCTCTTTATTTTCTGTTGTCTGGCCGAAGTTGAAACCCAAGGGGTCCCCCCGTCCTGGGTGTGCACGATTTCGTTTCGTTCTCTGCCATGATGAACAAACACTGAATTACGCAGCTGCTTCATCCCTGCAGAACAAGCACGAGAAACCACCCCCTCGAGGTGACCACGACTCAGAAGCAGCAGATCCAGCTTCAAAGACGAGTTGCGAAGGTGCTAATTGAATGTATTTTTCCTTGACCCGCTGAGCCAATGAGCTAATCAGAGGAAGCAGATAATGAGCTGCATAAGCTGCCGAGCTTAAATTGTGGTGAAAAAGCACAGCAAGCGCCAGATGTACATTCCTTTCCTGGTGAACATATTCACTGTTCAGCGCAGTCGCCTCTCCACTGTGGTGATAACCAATCTCAACAGCTGAAGCACGTTCTTTTCAAAACTGGCGATGAACAACACAGCAGCTGAAGTTCCTTCCTTTCAAAATTAGTGATACACATCATTGTTCAGCGCAGTAGCCTTTGCACTGGCTGTAGTGATACCAATCTCAACAGCTGAAGCACGTTCTTTTCAAAACTGGCGACAAACATCCCAGGCTAACGTGCATCATGTTTCGCTGCTGAAGTACCAACAAAAAGGCGTGCTAAAAACTTCTTTTTCAACACAAGCACACACACAGACACAGACACAAACTCAGATAGACAGACAGACAGACAGACAGACAGATAGGCAGACACACACACACACACCACACACACACACACCACCACCACCACCACCACCACCACCACCACCAGATAAAGCCTGTTGCAAGCTCAGCAGAGAAAAAACTTGAGATACTTTCTGAGTTTCTTCAAAGACTTTTGGAGTGACCTTATGATCAAAGCCAATGGCCCTGACTGAATGATCTTCAAACGTCGTGTGCGGGGATTGATCCGATTCTGCGCGCAGGCGGCCGCTCCGCTCCGTGTAGTGAAGTGAGTTCCGCCAGCAGTGAGCGCTGACCAGCAGGTCCAACTTGTCACGACAGCGCCTTGAAACTCGAGACGGCGGCGAGCTGTGGCGAGGCCTTTTTACGTCTGCCTGCGCTTCTCCAGCAAGGTGAGTCTCTTCTTTTGCTGTCCAGTGATTGTTAAATTCTGTGGTGGTGGTTGTGCCATGGTTCTTGGGGACGGTGTGTGCGTGCGCAAGTGTTGGGGTGTGTCATTTCCAAAGATCGAGATACATGCGGGTTAAAAGTGATGTTGATCGGAATGATGCGCAGTCCTTTGTAGCAGGCATGTTTACGTGCCCCTGGCAGATTAAAGATTGTGGGAATGGAGCAGGGTGTGTGTGTGAGGGGGGGGGGGGTTCTGATTCAATTCGTTCAAACCAGAAGTACATGTATTGCAAAATTGAAACATTGTACACATAAAAGAAAGACAAACAGCCTTTGAACTTGAAAAAAATAATTGCCATTGCGATCATACCCAACAAAAAATTGGCTGTAGTTATCTATGCTAACCGTAAAATCCCGCATATAAGACACCTTCGCGTATAAGACCACCCCCCATTTTTCAGCCACAAAATCAGTACAAAGCAATTTTTAGGTGATTTGAGGTGGGTTGCACGATTTGGGCTGATGAGCCAAATCGGTGCGAGCCAAATCAAAGCACCTATAGGCAGCGTCTTCCAAAAGTATGTCAGCAGCACT
>JAAUXT010089422.1_pt1 | contig 28366 bp, 26 predicted proteins | sample 7278171 | NCBI WGS metagenome assembly JAAUXT01 (sample SAMN14350112, study PRJNA611818) | marine sediment metagenome | isolation source: surface marine sediment (1.8m) | place: French Polynesia: Moorea | collected 2018-08
CTTGAGACACCATAGAGGAAGGTAGCCTAAACCACTGAGCTCCAACTCATACTCTACAATAAACTATACTACAACATCACTACTGGGGCTTCACTCATATATACAACAGCAGCGCAGTGATTTCTCCTTCGAATCCAACACAGTCAGCACAACCTCTGCCTTTCCGGTGTTACGCATGAACACCCTGTTCCTTGTGCCTTTCAGGTGATATCCTGGTCGAGTCTGGACTGGAAGTTTTCCATCTACTCCAAGGACTGGCACTTCCACCTGGTGCTGGGGACGCTGTTCGACACGCTGGTTCACGCCGTCAACGCCTACCTGCTCAGCCTCTACATTTCGAGCAGCGCCGCCCTCATCGCCATGGGAGTGGACATTTGTTTGGCCGCTCTGCTGTTCTTCAGTGCACGGCTTGCGTGGAGTTCCCCGTCCAACGTGCCGGAATGGGTGATGAAGCGAGTCCAGCAGGTGAAGGAAGACAAGTACTCGTACCCCGCGTTGATCGAAACCCTACACATTGGGATTTTCTTCGCGGGAGTTGGATTGATCTATAATTTCCTGGCCTGAGTTCAGCTGTGTGTGACCACGACTAAATTGGGTTGGCCAACTTGGACGATGCGCCACACACACACACACACACACACACACACACACACACACACACACACACACACAAACGCACACATCCCAGTTTCCAAGATTTGTCGTGGTCGAGATCAACAGAGGGTTTGTCACATTGAAGTCAAATCAACAGAACACTTTCATCAAATATTTTTGTCCCTGTCAATTCTTGTGAACGTCTTTTTGTTGTCTGACAATGGAATGGACAGCTTTTCAACGTTACTGTACCCTTTCTGACCAAGCATTGTGATATTTTGTACAGTATTGTGTGCGTCAGGCGTTTTGAACCAAGACATGTCTTAATTCTTGCGCTGCAAAAGTCGATTTGTACATTCTTGATTGAAAATGTATCTCTGCTGTTGGTCGCTTTCAAATATTTTCTTTTGATGAGTTCGTCTTGTTCTTGACACATTGACGGCTGCCAGTGACGAATCCGTGTTTCGGAGTGACGCTCTTTCCACCATTGCTCCCGTCTCCCGTCGATGGGTGCATGCAACGCTGTTCTGGTGCCGCCTGTCTGCGCTTCAGAGCAGCCCAGTTCCAAGCGGGGGTCAGATTCCAATTTTTGGAGCAACTCTCACTTTAAAAAATTTGTCTTGACCCTGAGGGGGAAATCCTTTGGTCTGACCCAGAACACCCCCCATCAACGGTGGTTTTTAGTGCATGTCAGACTGGATGTTTCTGCTCTTTGCACAAAACGCACTCTAAACAGGAGTTTTGGTTCAAGGCTTTGGTTTCTTGGTTCCAGTACTCACCTGTTGATGCAACAAATTTCCTCCAAAGGAAAAGTTTGGAGCGCGCCAAGAAACAACGTAAAATGAACACTCTGCCCAAGAATGCCTTGAAGACAGTTTTGCGGGAAAAGCACAGCTTGCTCTTGAGTGTGAAAACTTGGACATCGTTTAGACGCGGTGCATGGTTGTCGGAGATTTATGACACGGCTCCTCGGGATCGTGATCCGGGATCCGCGAGGTCAGCGCTGTCCTGATGAGGTCCGGGGGCGACGTCCGGTCCGCGAACATCCTTCAACACCTGCTGCGTTTTTCCGAGAAATTTCTCTCCTCAAATGTTATGGCTTGTGATGACGCAAATTTTGATCTTGTAAAATTGCTGTGAGATCCAAACACACCCGCGTTGAACAAATTTGGTGACCACGTTGTTGTTAGACTCTTACGAGAGCGCCCACTCGGTTGTGAAGACAAAAATTCACGTGCACAAAACAGACGTACAAACAGGTGCGCGCACACACACGCACACGCACACAGACACACAGACACACACACACACACACACACACACACACACACACACAAACGCAGAGGGGAAGAAGCATGAATACAGGTTAGGAAAAACACAGAGGAGGGTCTGACACAAACAACTTGTGAGACGTGTCGATCTGCTGGAGATTTTGGTTGCCCAGATGAAAGCAGCAGAAGACAGCAAACGTTAGTTTTCCCCGGAAACGGTGTTCGTGGGCACTTGAATGTGTCAACATTGCCAAGCGACAAGGACAGGAAATTAGCATCCTGGGACAGGTGCATCCAACCAGCTCACGGCTTGACCAAACCGCCCATCATCATCAACAAGTCAAGAAGACTTGAAATCCGCAATGCAGCGTGGGCGTCAAACGACGCAGGCGATTTGAGACTCTACTTTTGCTGCAACTTCAGTTTTGCTTCACAATGAGAAACGAATGATGAAAAAAGAAGGAACAAAGTGCTTGAATTGGAATATATTCATCAGCTGTGTTGTTTCATTGAGAAAAAGAGTCTGGAGCAAGTCGTCGGAGCTGCATCATCATCTCGACCGCATCTGTAATATTCACCGAAAGTCAACAACTCTCTCCTCGGCTATTGTAAACAGTTTTAAGTCTGCGTACATTATCTAAGCAGCAACACAGGTTTTTGTCTTATTCTCTTCATCTCTTCCTGTTGTACTCGCAGGTTCCGCATTCCGCAGGTCCGAAGGAATCGTTTTCACTCTTCTCCAGTGAAGCTGCACTTTGTGCGGAAACTCGTCAGCTCGGATGGTGCCTTCAGTGAATGGAACTGATGAATACGAATTGTGGTCAAATGGATATTGAACACATTTTATTGAATTCAAAATGGACTACACATTGTCAGTTTCAACACTTTAAAAGGTACGTGAAGAAGACTGTTGCTGTTGTTTTGTCCTTTTCAAAAGTGCATGCTGTGACAAAAAGACGACAACACGCAATCTTTTCAAAGATTTTGGGCCAACCAGTACAAGATTTCTGCAGACAAAAAGACTGCAGCAAAATGGGATATTTGGTTTCAAGTGTTTTTGAATAGAAGGACACTCCGCCAGCAAACGACACAACCGAGTGCGACAACCAAACGAATGTCACGAGGAAGTTATTGCAAAGAAAGCTGTAGAGTGCTGCTCGTACTTGATTTGTTTGCTTCATTTCAAAGAGCATTTCTGAGATTTTGTATGAAAGAATTTTCAGCTCAAGGAAGACGGTTTCTCCCTGAGCTTCTCTCAACACACCGGTTTTGCACCCAACAGCGACCTGAGACAGGCAGATCGCCTCGGTTCCTCCCTAATAGCCGCAACAGGTTCGCAGTTCCGCGACATTTAGCTGTTCGCAGGAAGCGGCGCACACGATCCTCCCATAGATCTTCATCAGTCGGCTCCGCGCACGAGGCTCCCGCCGCTCAGCGCGGGATGGAGCTCGCCAGGAGAAGGTTCTGAAGATCAGCGGCAATTAGGCTGCGCTCTTGTCCGTGAGTGGAGAACAAATGTGCGCGCTTCTGAAGCAATTTGTCATCGCTGTTACGCGTCGAACTGTTCCAAGGTTTTGCAGAAAAAACAACACACTCGTCCCGGAATTATACCCAGGTTGAAAGAAGCTTATTGCTCAGGCCTGACACGCTGGAATCCACAGTGTCTGCTGCTGCAGAAGTGCATTCAGGTGCAGGGGAAGCTTCCATTTCTCCATCAAGAACAAAACAACAAAAGGCAACAAAAATGGGTCAATTTTACGCAAGTACGGAGCATGGGACAAAACACTCAGATGTTCACATTGCCCTCATCCGAGATGGTACCAAGTAGATAAATGTGTGTGAAAAAGTTGGTAAGAAGTGGATTACGAGTATTTTGCCTGCAGAGAACAAATAGCTGCACAATCACCTGAGGCACACAGTGCGGCTCGCTTCCGTTCCACCTGCAGACATCAATGCCTCCAGCGTAAAGTTCAGGCACAGCGAGAGGCACGCAACATCGGTCTGCAACCATTTCCCACCAGTCGCTTGGGAACAAAACCTGCAAACCTCAAACACCTGTTTCTTCCAAGAGATCCTGACTTCCAGTTGTAATTTGGTGCAGGTGACAAAAACTGTTCAGAATGGTGGGTGTACCTGCACAACCACAACTGTTCCCAGAAAAGGGAAATTCCAATTCCAGGAAACTTTTACATGTTTCCCGTCTCCTGCACACGAGGGGCGCATTGCAATTTTGAAGAAATTTCCACCACTATCTTTTCACCGCACAATCAAAATTCCTTGCGCGCGCCCCTCGTACGTCGTCGTCGTCGTCGTCCAATTCTTCTTCCTGGAATTTGCTCAATTGGGGCAAAACGGTATCAACCTGCAAACTGAGCCTGACTGATAAATTGAACAGACGCCATAGATGACAGGTCTGAAGATCGGACCAGCCACAAAAACCTCACCTGGAGTATCAACCTTGCATAGACACCATAACAACACGTAGTAAACTTCGCAAAGCACCGCGGAGAATCGTAGCAGGTTGAGACTCAGCTTGTGTGGTTCTGCTGGAGGCAGAAATGGCAGACAGTTCTCAATTCATCATGGCGAGAGTAAAACCGACAGCTTTTCCTCAAAGTCGTTTGTTTGTAATCAGTGTAAATTTTTCTTGATGCTGACAAATATTCGGTAAAGTTCGATGTTGAAGTTTTTATCACAGTATTCTTCTGGCGTCTGATCTGAAAGAGCTAGACACACATGTGTGGAGTTTTTAAGTTGCGCATTTTTTTCTTGCAGATGGAACGAGAATTGAAATACTTCGTCGTTTGTTATTTTTACTGCATCACCGCCTTCGATGATTCTCACGAGGGCCTCACGCGCACAGCGAAGGAGATCATCGGAGAGGATTACCTGCAGGAATACCTGTACAAAGAGTCTCCGCTGAACCCGTACAAAAGCGGACCACCGGCCGTTGGCTTCGTCGTCGTGGACGTCCAGGTGATGCGTCATGTCCGTGACATTTTGAAGAGAACGCGATCTCAGATGTTTTGTTCACAAACACGACCCTGGATATCTCGTGACCTGATGGAAAGACCACCGACCTCAGACTGACAAGATGGGTTCGTTTGTAGACTGATGAGTGTTGGAACCTGAACGAAGCAGGAACGCACCAAATCACCCCAGTCCCTCACTGTTCAAATTATCAACAACAACGTCCAATCACTCATACACCATTTCTCCACAAAAGTATCAATTCCTCAGTTGCAGAACCTTTGTCCTCCAAGGACAGTTCACCTGCAGCAGCTCTGCTTGAAGAAGAGCGAACAGTTGCAGCCTTTGTGCGCACGTGCGGCAGTGCATGTTGAGTTTGTTTGCAGAAGTGCTTCATGCCGGGGTCGCCGCTGTCGGCGCAGCACGGCGAGGACATCGTCCCCATCATCAACCGCGTGCGCGCGCAGAATGACCCGCTCTTCTCCGTCGTCGCGCAGGTTCGATCCGCGGGGACCAGGGGAACAGGAGGAAAGATGCTCTGGGCAGGGGGAGGAGAAGGTCCCTGGATCATGGAGACCAGGGAGAACAGGGATATGGCCTGCGGGTAATTGTGGAAACAGGGGGGAGGTCCCTGAAATCTGCTAAGACCACAGAGAACAGGCGAAGAAGGTCCCTGGAATTGGCAGGGATCAGGGGGGACAGGGGGAAGGTCCCTCCATGGGCGGTGTTTTTGGGTCCACACGGTGGAGACTCCATGCAGTGTGCAGTGAGAGAACGCTTTGCGTCGTCATGCACGAGGTAGATCGCGATCCTTTGGATCGACCAGTATCCAGACACAAAAGAAGCCTTGGCCTTGAAATCCTTGGTTTTAACCAGCCAAGTTTCTTTGATCCGTGCGTCAAAAGTATCCGCAGTGCACTTGACTTTGTGAACGCTTGCAGGTCCAGGACGTCCATTGCCCGGACGACGTGGCATTCGCTTCTCAGCATCCCGGACGCAAACCATTCCAAACCATCGTTTTGTACTACAACAACAAAGGTGCGTTGGATGATGCTTGAACCAAAACCAACGGGTACAATAGACATAAGTTTGAGAGATTATGACAGAACCCTCGCTCTATTCTGACGCGAAACGTGGTTATTACCTGTCTTCCCAAAAGGGAAGCTGTGCATGGGGAGGAACATCACGTCTCCGCACGCTGTGTGGTGCCGCCGCAGGGACCTCGCCCACCGGGTGGAGCAGATGCTGTGGCCCGACCACTGCGTCAACAACACTCCGCAGGCGGACGCGCACCCGGACCTGCTCGTCAAACCCACCGACGTCATGATACGGAAACAAGGGCTCTGTCAGGTGAACACATTGCGTGCTTGAAAACACCTGCAATCTCAGTTCTCGATCGCCAAAGAACAGTGCGCCAGAATTCTTCGGTCTTGCCCACATCATGGCGGTGTGGAACTTTGGATGCAAATTGCACTTTTTGCGGTAGAAGGATCTCCGAGCAGCCTGGGCCAGAGTTGGTTCACGCGTATCATACAGAGGTTTAGCAAACACCTCCGCTCCTTTTCCGACATGCCTCAGTGGCCACATTGATGACACAGATATCATTTAGTCCCTTGTCATTGGCTATCAGGCAAATATAGTTATGTCTCAAAGACCGGGAATTGGCGCACCGCACGTATGAAACTTAAGGCACGCTTTATCTCCCCTTTCTCTCCGACAGTTCGACCCGCACTCGGCGTTCGAGTACAACGGCGGGATCCTGACGACGGGGCTGCACGCGCGGCTGCAGGAGCACCGCGTCTCCGTGCTCTTCCTCGCGGGGCTCGCGCTCGAGTATGGCGTCTTCTTCACCGCGCAGGACGCCGTCAAGAGAAGTGCGTGCAGCCGAGACACGGGACAGAAGAACTTTGTTGATTATGAGCGGCATTGTAACTCACGGCAGGGGACAAAGCGGGGTGATGTTTTGTTTCGGGGCTTGGGGTCGCGGGGCTGGACCCCGATGCACACATGAGCGCCAGATTCGGTGCGTTGTCAGGAACAACCAGTTCAAGGTGGACCCGCACAGGTCTGTGGCCACCGAATCTGTACGTACCATCGGCACAACTTCAAGTGGGTGAATACTTTATAGAAGTCAGAAGGGGGCTGGAAACCATGCTCCCCTTCTCCGAAAGCGTCCCTGAGCTCCAAATGAAAGTCTTTTGATACGCTTTTTGATGAAAATATTTTGCCATCTGTTTTCAGATTACACAACATTCCTCATCATTGACGCAACAGCGACAGCCAAACATGTTTCACAGGCACCAATCACAATTCATGAACTCAGAAAAATGGGTACGCAAACTCAAGAATGTTATTTTCCATGTCTTCTGAGTCATTCAAGTGTCACGTATTCATGCATGGTGTTTTTTGTTGAAATTTCAGGTGTCAAGATTGTCATATCAGCGGATGTGAGAAGAGTCTTGCACAACCTGGGCTACGATGCAGGGGCAGCCAGGCAACACCAGACCAGTATTCTCCACATTCTGTGTTTATTTGTGTTGGTGAAGAAAATCTGTTGTTTGTAGACAGCTCCATGTTATCAAAGTGTTTTCTAGTCATTTCAACAGTTGCTTTTTCTTGCGCATGTACGATCGCCGGTGATGTGGATGTTCTATGTGAATCAGTGAATCAGTGATGTGTTGAAAAAGACTGACTGTTTGAATACACACACGCACACACGCACACACGCACACACACACCACACACCACTGAAAATAAACAACATGGAGAAACAAACAAGTGATCCTCTTTGTAAGGTTTCAACGAACAACGTGAAGGGGGCATTGTAGTATTTTTAGGACACAATCCTCCTCGTATATTGAACCGACTCCGTCTGGTCAGAGACTGTCGTTGGGCGATGAAGAGCATGATGTAGGAAACCTGCACAACTCTGAGGGAGACTGTGCAGTCTCAGTGCTGCTCCGTGACACTCTGCCTGCGCAGCGCCGTGGTTCCTCGATCTTGCATCTTTGACTCACTAACCTTCAGAAAAGCAAACAACGCAGTCGACGTGAGAGGTGTAGTCGTTCTGCATGCAGAATGGGCTCGTTGCTGAATGTCCGTGGACTGCTCTCGGCGCAATAAGTTCGAAAGCTGTTTGCGTTTGTGCGTTTTGCGGAAGGACCCCACATCAAAGGAATACCATGCAGACCAGAGATCGTAAAATAAACTCCAAAGATGTTCCATGTCTTGTCTTCTTGCTGCGGTTTTCTGTGAAGCCTCTAAATCTCCAACCCAAAAAGGCTCACTCCAAAGATGAACACCACTTTGTTTCTTTGTGACTGGGAAGTGTTCTGAATCTGTGCAAAATCCCTTTCCAACCTGAGAAGTATCCGCTTAAGATCCATAAATGAAGCATCAATTGTGCTCGTCAATTTTTTTACACGGCATGATTTGGTCTATCTTTGGCCACTTTCTTTTCTGCCGTCTTTCGCCTTTTGCAAAAAAGGCAAAACAAAAAACCACTGGCGTTGAGAGGACCTGAACACTTTGAATGTCACAGATCCTAATATTTTCAAAGATAAAAAAACATCCTTTCATTCAACAATTCCAATGTTGTTTCGTCCGGTTAATGTCTTCAGGTTCTTTTTCTCAAGCCCAGAAGATTGACGAAGCAACAGTGTGACAGAGCTGATTCATTGCCATCTGGAGGTCGCCTCTTCCTGCGGGGACCAAGGACCGTGATATCGATGGGAACATTGCACGAAAATCAACTGTCGATCATTGACGGACGAATCCAGGGTCATCGTCCGACCGAATCCGCCTTTTGTTGGGGAGCTGCGTGATGTTTATTCACCTCCAAGCACCCGAACTGCCACTGCAGGTGCAGACTCTGCTGGCGCTTCAGAAGGTCGACTGCGGTCTTTCTGTGCCCTCGAATCTGCCTGTGATGCGTCGCGTTTGGTTCAGCACAATGTCCCTTTGAGTTCAGGCTCTACGTGACAAGAGGCTTTCACTGTGAAAGACAGGCGTCGACTACGACACCGAATCCAACAAGATCAAGGAAGAGGAAACTAATTTGCGCTCAGATCTTCAGACTGTCGTCAAACAAGCATCCAGATTCGAACGTCTGCACGTTTGAAGCAGAAGATAATTCGATTTTTGCGCTGCTGAAATTGCAGCTTTCGTTATAGCTCTGTGCAAATTCTGCAAGGTCATGGACCCTTCTGTCTTTGCCCGGCTGCTCTGGAGTTGTTCCAAGTCATTTCGTGCTTTGCTCCGAGCTCCGTGTTGAAGATATTTTGATGTTGGATTTGAACAACAGCTTCGAGCCAAACACGTGACAGCGGAAGTTACACTGCCAAACGCTCAACAAAATCATGTTGCTGCGAAAAGGAACTGATCTGCACGAGGTACCCGCAGTGCTGCCGTCACACAGACAAATCCACACTTTTTTGTCGGGCGTCAAGCCCTTTGTGGCTTCGCCTGGCTGTGGGCACTGTCCGCTGTTTTTGGCTTCTGTGGCGTAAGAAGAACGTGCATTCCTCAGGTGCTCGGTCGCAACAGAGATAAACGAGCCGTGAGAAGCAGGTGATTGACGCACGAAGCTGGTCACGAAACAATGCACCCGACTCGGAACGAATCAACACACACGTGGGTGCAGATGGATGGAAACTCGGTCCCTTGAGACAACCACGTGATGTGCCAGCCATCAGTGCTTCAAAGGTGAACGTTGTCTTCAGCTCCAGAAATCCAAATAAAGCGGCAAGCGGAAAACAGCGGATTTCTCACCTGAATATCTTGCATAAATGAAAGCACATTCCTTAGTAATGACAATGAACTCATAAATGAGTGAAAGCTTTTCTGTGTAGCCCAGTGCCGTAACAGGCCATTACCGCTGCGCCGCAAAGAAGAACTTCAAAGATGTGCGAAATCAAAGAGAGTTATTTCCAATAAAGCTGTGTTACCTGGGCAACGGAAAGCTGAAGCTATGCAAGCTGCCTAACAACCCGGCCTTGACTTGGTGACTGTCACCTGTATGCGATTCTACAGTGCGTTTCTCCACAAAACGTACCGACTCATATTTCACACCAGATTGTGAGAGCAAATACTCTTGCTCCTTCCTGCCTTCACTGTAACGTTTAGCCATTTTACTCAACGAGAACAAAATGGCCAAAACACACGAGAAAAAGACCAAGGACCAGTTTACTTTGTGTCGTTGCCTTCAAAATCTGGATCCACAATTTCATAACATGTATCCTGGTCAACGGGCATTTTTGATGTCCATTTCCACGTCGACAAAGACTCAAAAACAACACCTGGTTTTAGCATTTGTGTTTTTGTTGTTTTACGTGGAGTCGCGTTGCCAGCTTTAACCTGGGCGCGCGGACTGTAGCTACCTGTCGGCGCACACAGCCTGTTCTCCCGGAGCCTCCGGTTAGAGGCGCTGTTTGTGGGACACGATGAACTTCCCCGCGACCCTGTGAAGAGGATCCGATCCCCGGGATCCCGCGCGCATCAGCTGATCTCAGCCTCTGTGCATGCGCGGCGGCGATGACGCACTGCACGCAGAGGCAGAACCTGCGACCATGGATGAGGACGCGTGAATACCTGTAACCGGAGTCTCGACACAGAGACACCGCGTGCACATCGTGAAACATGACATCTGAGAGAGTTGTGTCACTGGAGTCTGTTTGTGCTGGAGTAACTTCGACCATGAGAATTCTTGATATCTTCCGGAGGCAGTGAACAGGTATTGAACTTCTTTGTTTGAAGACAAGGTGGCAGCCATTTCAGACTGCCCACCTCGCAGCTGAAAATGAAAGCTTTTGCCACAAAATGTTTGGCCTGGTTCAAAAACAACATCGACGAACATCGACGCTCAGTTCAAATCAGTGTAAGGGGCTCGGTACAATTTCGGCTGTCCAAGACGTACAGGAATTGCTTCAAAATTATTGTCACATGATGTATTCACCACCGAAGAAAATGAAACATTCCTTGCACGTAACAAACCCCTGTGTGGTTCTGGATCATCGAGACATTGGTTTCTGTTTGGGCGGGATGGTCTCAGAGCTTTTCTGAAATGACGACGGAGATGGAATGACGATGGCCACATGAAGGAGTGACATGTCAAGAATGGACCAGGTCACCAAAGGCACTTTGCCACAGAGGAAAGTTCCCTCCCTGTAGATTGTAGAAATCAAACCAGCCAAAAAAGAAACACAAAATATTCATTTCGACTTGATCGATCAAAATCCCAGGGAGTCTCTCCTTTTTCTGAAAATTATTTTGAGAAAAGGGGATCTTTCTGGAAAGGGGGTCCGAGGCCCTGCCAAGGGCCCGCCCTGGGACCTGTCAGTCAAGAGACTCCGCCTTTAGATCGTGACTTTTGAATTGGACACAAAAATCAATGCAGTGTGCGGCAGGTTGTCTTCTCTCCTCACGTGGTTCAGACTGCATCCCCCCTGAATCAAACCCAACAAACAAACCCTGGCTCACACCCAGGAAATCAATCGAGCACCAGCGGTTCGCCCAGATCCGTCCACAATAAACTGGACCAACCTGAAGGTTGTTCGATTTGTTTTTGCAAATACGAGCTCGTATTCTGTATACACAAATGTACGGTTTGGATAAGTATCACTTTCATCTGGGAGAATCTGAGACAAAGGAGACGTACCCGTAAAAAAAAAAGAATTGTCCAATTCTCTGGATGAACTCTGTCCACTGTGACACAAGAGAAAATATTTTGAAATACGGCCCCGTCTGTGCCATTCTCTTTGTTCTTTACATTAGATTCCTTTTCAATAATTCTGCTGTTAGCCCAGTGCAGCTATGTCAAACCATTTAACACAAAAGACTTAAATGCTTTGACATCAGTATACTTGCAAAACAGTAGATTACTTGATAATCTACAAGAACTCAGACAATGGCACAGCAGGGGCCTTATGTATGGTAAACAATGAGAGATCGGAGGTGATCATCTCCTCACTCCCATTGTTTACCTCTAACGTCAAGCTACTGGATTGCTCACACCGTCCTGAAACGGGATCTTTAGGAGCCCAATCTTGGGGAAGAGGAGAACGCCTCAGAGGTATTCCTAACTCTACGGCAGAGGCGCGCTGTTCGGGAAGCACAAGCGAGGGACCATTGCTGCCCAGATCCTCATCACGCCCCGTGATCTTGGTGATTTGTGTGGTCCCCTCAGTTATTGCTGACAGTCTTACTGCAGTTTCCCTTTGTTCAGAATACTTTCTTGCGACAAATACACGAAGAAAGGACAGTTCGGGAAACCTGGCGAAATCGTCAACCCCAAAACCAGCTCGTCACGATTTCGTTGGTCTCTGGTCTCAATGTGACGGCCATCTGCTTTCCTGCCCCACAACCGTCAAAACGATGCGACTCCATCCGGATGGACACAGAAAAATAAATTGCCGCCTCAGAAACTGAAAGTGCTGTCTTGATGATGCCAGTGTTTATCACGTCACGCAATGAGCCAATGCCACTGTGCCGCATTTGCTCAAGCATTGCTACCTGTCTCTTCACCTGGATGGAGGAAATCAGGACTTTGATGACACAGCAGACAAAAACTGAAGTTATTCGCTTCAACAGAGGGAAGCGTTTTGATACGCTTTCAGGGTTCGTGTTCTCAAAGAATTTTTTGTGTGCACGAGAAAGAATGAAACACCACACACACACACGCAGAATGACAGCCTGTTTCACGTTTCACTCGCACACAACCTGCTTTGCAACGTCGCGCAAAAATGAAGCTCTCCGGTGGTCTTGTCAAGCTTTGTCGAAGTAATCAGACACAGTTCCCTTTCATGGTGTTAAAGCTGGTTTGATAATTCACGCAAATAGTTCTGTGAAGTCTCTGAATGCGTCAGAAGACCAATGGGTGTGTCTCACGCGGATGAGGTCCTCTCAGAGATAAAACGGGCGCGGAACGTGAAATGACAGAACCCTGCTGAGCTTTGAAGCAAGACTGTGATGAAACAAGGTGAAAAAGCTTTCACGGGAATGCTGGAACAAAAACGGAATTGAATACAGGAACACAATGTGGATGAAAAATTCAGTGACTTGACTCAGGTTTCAGGGTCTTCGGATTTCGTACGTGGAGTCGACCCCGCTCCTCGTTGAAAGATCGTTTGAAGACCAAACCACACAAAACTCAACCTTGCAACGTGCGCTGACCTGTCAGTCCATTTCAGGGATGCCAAATATATTTCTGGCACGTTTCTGGATGCTAGTTCCTTTGCGCCTTGAACTAAACTGCATCGTTCAGACAAACGAGACGAGTTTCACGAGCACCCACAAATCGATGGCGTAGAGACAGCGCAAGATCTGCAGTTCCCATGAAACCATGTGCGTCTAGTGTTCATAGCCATTTTCTTTTCTAATTCCAGGGCGCAACCGTCACATGGAAATCCGGGGAGAAAACCAGCAGCAGCATTGAGGGTTTGACAGGTGCGTAGACTCTAATGAGCAAAAGTCGTTTCCCACGAGAAATAGCCTTCCTGTCGTGACGTCTTGTCAGGATCAGATTTTGCTGTGTTTTCCCAGAAGGGTAGCATAATGAAGGTGGTGCAAATGTTTAAAGGACATGCGATGAGACACTGTGACATCAACGGTCTCCATTTAGTGCTGTTATCTCCACTTGACCGGATTTCACCCACTGTGATCACTGTCGTCACGTAGATCCACTGCGAGCGCAGGTGCTTCTTCTGCAAATAGCGTTGACCCTATTTCGCTGTAGAAACAAAATTTTCATTGAGACTGCCCCAAAATCTGCCCAAAATATTTTCAATCTTGAATTCTCTTTCACGTTGGAGACATTAATGAGTTTTCTAGACCTTGTCTCTTGTCTTGTCCTCAGAAACCACGATGCTGCGCGACACGTAGGGCCCCACGGTGGATCTTGCCATTCACGTCGACATCCGGCGACGCCATCGTCTTCCACACGCTCCGACGCCACGTCGGCGTGACGCCCCGACGCCACGGCCACGTCCACGTCGACGTGACTCGCAGAACTTCGCCTTTCTCTCAGCTCCGACCCATCGCACTCAGGTGAGCAGCAACTGAACCCAAGGTGCCTGTTTCCCAGTCCCACCCCGATGGCTTTGTGCCAAAGCTGCTGCCCTCATGTTGTGGGAGACTATGCGGTGGTGAGTACGCGTTTGGAAAATGACACGCCCACCAACCATTGCATTCAGCCAATACGACAAGCACTGTGGCCGTGCTTCACCTCTCGCCAAAAGATGTACCGTACCGTCTCGTGTATAAGACGTACTTTTTTGCCCCAAAATTGAACATCAAAAGAGGGGGTGTGTCTTATACATGAGTATGAATTTACTGTATTTTTAATGAACTTTGGTACCAGAAAATAAGACGAAATCTTGGGGTGCGTCTTATACATGAGTGCGTCATATACACGAGACGGTACGGTAACCACAGACGTTTTGACTCAAAAACACCTGGTCTTGTAATTCCATTCTTGTTGACACCCACAAATCCAATGTTTCTGAGCCAGACCTCTTGGTTTGGAAATGGGAGCTTCACCGCGCGTGCAGACCGGTGTCTCTTGTTTGAAGTAGCATTGGTTGACCGGATGATTGTTGCAGTGTATTGTTTACATCGTGGTATCGTAATGATCTTTGTATTGATTTCATCCAAATAATTCGTCTCAGTCACGCCTGTTTATTTGTTCTGAAATATGATGAATACAGATCAGACGCACGCAACACAAGAATTGTTCGAGGGGCAACTCTGAATTTTTGTCTCATGGAGGCAGCAGTTCAACACGCAACTTGTCGTGACTTGTTGGTCTTCACTCACTTTGATAACTTTGCTCCCTGTGAAGTGCACATTTTGTCTTTCAGAGCCTGTCAGTGAGGCCAAGCAAACATTATATTTTTCAATTCCACTGGCAACAGTCAGGGCTTCTGGCTCTTGTGAAGAATCAGATGATTGCTTGACCGTTTCTGTCAGATTTGTTTGACATGTTTGCTGCGGCCAGTTGCAGAGGGAGACGGAAGCACAGGTCCGGACCGTGCAAGGCAATTGCAGACTCCCTTCTCTCTCTCTCTCTCTCTCTCTCTCTCTCTCTCTCTCTCTCTCTCTCTCTCTCTCTCTCTCTCTCTCTCTCTCTTCTTCTTCTTCTTCTTTTTCTTCTTCTTCTTCTTCTTCTTCTTCTTCTTCTTCTTCTTCTTCTTCTTCTTCTTCATGGTCCTGTTTCTGTTCTGGTTTCAGAAACCTCTCGTTGCTGATCAGATAAAGATATCTGAAAACTAAATTTGTGTTGGGCTCACAAACAGACATACATGCTCAAAATTAGGCGAGTAAAGATGCAATGCAAGAATGCGAGGCCCCACCAGTATACACACAAACATGCTTCTTCACGTCTGAAGAGCAGGAGCGATGACAAGGCACCACAGTGGAAATTGATTTCAAACTGAACAGTGGAACCAAAAAAGGATCCTTTTGCACGAGGACTTCATTGTCGCACTTCGCCTGCCAACAATCACAAAGGTAACACATCAAAGGCCAAAGCTGTCAATATCGCAACAATGTGTCAGATCTCGGTGCCTTCAAGACGACTTTCATTATCTTAATGAGAACTTGTTGTTTGTCGTCGTCCTTCAGTGCTGAATCGGTCATCACCAGTGCAGGCAGGCGCACCTTGAGTCAGGTTCTGACAGGTGCGACAGACCTTAAAAGATTCCGAAACCCTCGGTTCGGGCGACCAGGACCAACAGATCTCGATGTTTCTTCATGAAAAATCCAAATGGGGTCGCCTGCCGCAAGAAATTCACTTTTCAGGAGCAAGGTTGGGAACCCATAAACCCACCAAAGTTCCCCCACCCCTTGGATCACTTGTCGCTGTGAAAGACAAGAAGGACAAACAAGGACTTGTTCCTGCGGAGATTAAAGTACGAGACGACAGTGTGACAGCACGTACTGAGAAAGGGCAGTAGGACCAAGTTGAGCTCCACCACACCTCGATAGACACCGGAATCACCCATTGGGCGATTGCAAAACTCTGGTGAACAAATTTGGCGAAGAAGGGAGCCCATTGTACGCACGAGTCCTCAGCACGTCTGATGGAAAGAAAACGTGAATTTTTTATTCTCCGTGAGTCTTCTTTTTGTTGGTGTTACTCTTCTCGGAGATGAAATTGAAGCCAGATAATCTCGTGCAAAGGAGAACTGGCAACACAGCCGAGTAGATCTGAGGGGGCGAGTGAGGAGGCTTGTCTGCGTGGGCATTCACAAAGGACAGAAGGAGGCGAAAGTCGAGGGGAGCCCATCCAAACCTGGTACCGACCAGCTGCGGATGATCAGAGGAGAAACCGGAGAAGGTCGCGTCTATTCTCCCTCTCGAATACAAGAGCTTCTGCTGTCAAAAGGAGCCCTGTGTGATCACAAGAGACCGTTTAGGGGATCAATGCTGCCGCCTGCAACCACTCCGAGTCATCATTCGCAATGCAAAAGAAATATTTCCTGAAGCAAAGATACTATACGAGACAGTCTACACGTTGTAGCGTGGTTTTCCGTTGGGGCCAGGACAGGGGTAGCAGGGGCTGCCGACAGCGTCTGGCATTCCATTGTCATCCCTTGAGAAATATCACGCAGTGTAACCAACAGATTTGGGCCTGCGGTCGCTTTACCTTTGCTTGCAACTCCTGTCTCTCGGTGCCCCTTTGTTGAAAGTAACCACTGAGTTCATCAGTGTCCAGGTGCAGGGAACGAAAGGATTGAACTTCCTCTTGGCGCCAGAAAAGAAAATCGGTCACAGAAGCACCAATTCCACACACATTCAAAAACTGCACTTGTACGTTGTTGTGTCATTCATTTGCTTATATTTGTGAACGATGCAATGATCCTGGTCCCACCAGTTGACGTGGTGGACCTGACCCCACCGGTTGTTATGGTTGATCTAGCCCAACCAGTTGGTGCAGTGACCTCTTGGAGATTCTCATCGTAAGATCACTGGTCACTGCCAGGGCCTTTTGACTGTTTTGCTGTTTTGTTTTTCCTGGCTGAGTGACAGTGAAATCACAACTCTGACCGGTGGCTCTGAAACCCTGGACATGTTTGTTTTGTCGAAAACTCTGTATCATCACTTGTCACTCGTTTTTCGTTCAGAGGTTGGTTGCACTCACTACAAAAGCGTGGACAGCAAGTTTCATCACGCTGAATGTTGCATCATTCTTTCCTATCTCTTTTCAGCTCTATCAACAACGAAGATCATATTCTGATCTGAGAACTGCGCACCGTCCCCGTCCGTCCGGCTCAGAGCGCTACCTGGGGCTGCTCTGCGCCAACTTCGCTTCTTCGCCAAATTTTCATCGTCAACATCGATTCCTCCCACAAAACGCCTGGGTGACATCACGGCAGCTGCGCGGGTCAAAACAGCGATTCCCACCCGCAAAACCGCAACAACAACGATTCGCCAAACTGGGGCTGTGTCCGAGTAAGATGGGTTCGTTCGCGAGCAAGGACCGTCACACGACCATCCACGTCACCCAGATACAGGAAACCAAACTGGAGGTAGAGAAAACAACTCATACCGTACAAGTCTCAAGTCTCACAAAAGCCTGAACCCCGTTGGGAGCAAAATGCACCAACTTTCTTGACGTTCGTCTTTGAACTCCTTTGTGTTTGTTTCATTCTTGCATATGCCACATCCTCAACAAAACTTTTTGTGTAGCCTCGTTCGCTACGTCATGAACTAAACTTTATCAAGGATATTGGCTCCCCCCAATATGTGCACACGTGCGTGTGCGTGTGTGCGTGTGTGCGCGCGTGTGTGCGTGTGTGCCAGCGTGCGTACATGTGTGTGATGTGTGTGTGAGTGTGTGTGTGTGTGTGATTGGAGCATTTCTTCTGAAGACTCATGCACGACAACAAGTGTGGAACGATTGTCCCCTCAGAACGACTCGAGATGTGGCAGCCTTGAGAGTTGTTACGAGGGGACAATCATTCTACACTCGTGTGTTGACCAACATTTTTACTGTATTCACCCGTGTACAAGTCACACCCAAGCAAAGTCTCGTCGGCGTTCAATAACCTATACGTAATGGGTTCACTAGGCTTGAGCTCAGACAAACTGCAACAAAACAACACGAAAAAGGGACAGCGACCACCATCTGTGAGCTACTCTTGGTTTGAACGATGCAGCGCCCATTCTTGGACTGTGACATCGTTTGTCCTTTGCGACAGCATTGACCTCCTGCCGCGTCCCGGTTTTGTGAAACAACACAGTGACTTTCCCAAATTCTGCTGCAGGTTCAAGGGCGTCGCATGTCTCCGAAGAAACGAGCCCACGGTCACGAGAACAACTCGAGCAGAGAAATGAAGAACGCAAGGGCGCCAGTCAACGAGACCAAGACAAAGACAGAGGTGGCCGACGAGGCTCTTCCCGAGCCTCCACCACCAGGTATGGTTCATTTTCCATCGCGAGAACACAAGGCGGTGTTTGAAAGTCCTTGCTGCTTGCAAGAGCAAGTCGATGCCCGCACGATTTTGCTGCGGCGTTGCCCTTTTCAAGTGTTGGGACAACAACGCTTGGGTTGACCAAAATCAAAACTTTCAAAGACGAGGGAAACCCAACTACTGCTGGCCCTTTGCACGTAATATCAGGTTCATTTTTCCTTGATGACAAAATTAGCGCACCAGGAGCGTCCAAATTTCTTGGCTGAACCGCAAGAAGTTGGATTCCCCTCGGACCTCCTCCGTCGACTCTCCGTCGAATCTGCTTGTTTTTGAGGTTAAGGATGCCAGGGTCATCGTAAACTTTCACATGGCGCCATGAAGAAACAATTTCATATTTCAGAGCTTCTTGTCTGATTCATGGCTAACGATCTGCACACCTGTTGTTTCGTAACTTGCTTTTCGCAAAAAAAAACTAATTTATCCTGTTTCCACCTTTTGACATGGATCTGTGGTATGTTTAGCTGTGACGTCAGTCTCCTGATGACAACTGTATGATTCTCAGATCAGTTTCCCGTCATGTCTGAAGCTCCCGACATCAGACAAGAAGCAAAGGGCGAACAGCGCACACGGATGATTTCTTGTTTCTGAGCGGTTGACATCGCGTTAATTTTGCAAGAGTAACAGGATATTCTTTGTCTCAAGAAACGTCGGGTTAATGGGCCGTTTTCTGTGGAGCAGGTCAATTTTGCGTCGATCATTGCTCTTGTCGAAACTGCGGACGAGATGAATAAGCCGATGAAGTGATTGCTGAATCTTACAAGAGCAAAGCAGCTTTGGACGTCTTCATCTGCTGCAAAGTAGACTCTGTGCCTGTCGATGTACGGGGAAAAATCTGTGTATGAGAAGATTCATGGAAAATGAAGTGCTCAGGGCACAGAGAGACAGAAATTGACATTCAAGTGAACTCTGTCGAGCACTCATACAAAAGCAAAAGGGGTTGAATGACAACCTGCCAACTTTACGGGTTTGATGTGGCTGAAAAAGAAGCCCCAAATAGCAGCTCTCACTTCCAAAGACTTTATTTTTACAAGGGCATAGTGAAGCAATTTTCACATATATTTTGTGCCCATTGAATTGTTTGCCACTTCTGGTTTTGTGAGGAACTTTGGAAGCCTTTTCAGGGCATTTAACGTGTCAGACCTTTCCGTTCTGGGGTGTTCCGTCATCGGTCCACGGAGTTGGTTGAAAGTGTTGCCTGAAAATCTTTTGGTCCTCTTTGCGGACCTTTCGACAGTTGGCAGCACGCAAGGATCTGGTCCGAAATGACGAAACAAATCAGACATCACAAGTTGCAAAGATCTCTTTGTTCAGACTCCCCTCTTCTCTTCTTTGACTTGCAGTTGATATCCCATTGCACAGTGCAAGGAGAGCGTATTGATCTGTGTGCAGAAGAAGTTGCAGGTGTCTGCACAAACGAAGGTTTGCTGTGCTCAAGGAGATGGTTCCTGTACCTGCTGTTTCCCATTTGTGCAGCTAAATTATGGAAGTGGTCCCCAAGGTTGTCAAACAACTTCACAAACCTGGAAAGTTTCGGTGCAAAGTTCTGGAATTGTGTCCCTGGAACATTCCGGTGAAGAGATGTTTGTGGCAAACAGAACCTGTTTTCAACAAAACTCCACTCGCCTTCCATCCAACACCAAAAACCAACAGCTGAAAGAATTTGTTTCGAGTGGAAACAAAAGTCGACGTCATCGGCAAACATCGCTCATAAAGAAGGCTTTGCTTCGATAGCCAGCTCGTACCTACGAATTTGCTTTTGCTTGATGGACACTTTGCGCGATGTTCCCTTTCCGGGAGCCTGCACTGCCTCTGGGCTGACGACAGTCACTGCCGAGGCGACCTTGGCTTTGATCACATCGAAACGCACACCTGGCTCAAATTCAATAAAACAACAATGGGCCCGAAGAACACCATTTGTAATTGAAGCGTGTTTCAACTTTCTACAGTTGTCGGACAAATTGTTGTGTGGTGAAGGAAAATAGAATGCCCAAATTTCGAGTGAGATTCTTTTCAGGTACGCGCTGAATGTGCAGGAATGTCGGTGGGCTCGCACGTGCGAGGGAGGGTGGTCCAATTTCATGAATATTTGATATATTTCTTTGTGATTTCTACAATCCTCAAAATTTGAAGTATTTCCATTGAGCTTGTATTCTTGTCTTTTTTTGCTCCTTGATAAAAGAATATCGGCTGTTCTATTCGTGTCTGCAAAACCCATGCAAGAGTTGACCACTGTGGCAAGGTCAGTTCTTCAGCCTTGAGCAGTGGAAACCTAAATTAAGTTGAGAAAAGGGGGCAGCTTTTGGACTTTCCAGCAGTCTAACGCCTGGCAAAACTGCATTTTTGCACATTTGGTTGCACACTCACTCTTCCATGACAGACGAAAGGTGACGAAGCTGTCGCCGTGCACTCTTCCTGCATATATTAGGAAATTGGTCGATCAAGGCCGCAAACGACCCGAAGGCAACAAGCTCTCCTAATCATCGCTCTCTTTAATGTCATTTGCACCAATTGTTGTTTGTCGTGAGGGAGGGTCTCGAAGCGAATTGCTGTTCTTGTTGAGTTGTCTTCAGCGCGTGCGGGTCGCTGAAAACAGATTCAAGTTGCGTAAGTGTTCCTCAAACAGATCTTGATCCATTTTCGGACACTCCGGGGTGTCAATCAAATCAAGTTATCTCCAGGAAGGAACAACAACTCACCATGTGCTTTCAAAGGAAAGTCGAATTTTATGGAATTGTTAGATTCGTCCGTTCAAGTTTTGGAACGGTACGGACTGACACACGAAAATGAGCTGCACAGGAGCGACTTCACCTGGGAGTCGGCTTCACACCGTTGGCCTGAAGCGTTAAATAATTGACGAACCGAACCCCTCAAAGGCAGAACAATCTGTCACGAGGCTATCAGATGTCATCAAAGCTTTTTTCGTATCTGTCAGAGGAAAAAATCAAAGGCACCAGTAAGTTGGTGTTCCGACAACAACTGCGTCGCAGCAGCTTGGTGGCGTGCAAGTGTGATGCTGACGGCATCTGGAAGTCGTGCAAAATGACATTGTGCGAAGACTGAACAATTAAATGAGAAAATTACAAGGTGATTCTGAAGCCGAGATGTGACGCGGTGCAGTCACACTTTGCTGTCAGGGTATTTTACCTGCACACATTAATTAAATGTATCCATCGGGAAGGCCTCCACACAGAGAGGTGCACATCATTTAGCAATGGATGTTCTCTTGTCATGCGCCAAAAGAAGATCAGAGGCGACGGGAAACACACAGCGGCGGCGACAAGCAGACAACGGACACGGCCAGGTCGACTCGCTGCGTTTACTATTTATATCAGAGACTGAAATTTAACGAGACATGAAAGAGACAGGTGCCTGGAATCAGAGTGGATCCCTCCATTCTGCAGGCTGAAGCCAAGTGGATCGGAAACAATCGCACCTGCGCTCAAATGGAAATTAGCAACAAAGGTAGGCTGTTGGCCTGATTATTTCGCTTGATCCACAGAAACCATTTGCGCTGATTGAAGTAGGTGTTTGATTTTCAAGATGACTGAGAAAAAACTGGACAAACGCCACGGAAAGATCGATCCGACAGGGTGCAAGTAGAATCTTCAGGAGTGCTCGCAGCCAACTGTGTGGTCAATCAGAACTGAGTGTTCCTCGAATGAACAACAAGGACAGAATTTGCAGGACGAACAGTGAGCGAAGTCACTGAGATGCTCTTGAGGACAACAACGTAACCACGAGAAATATTCTTCAGACTTTTGCGTGCAGTCTTCCACATCGACCAGCTGTGATACCAGTAAAAACTGAAGATGGTGGGGCAGAGTGACTGTGATAGCTAACAATGTACAGAAGATACAGCGGCCGCGTATCCAACAACGGTTCATCGTCGTACAGCAACTCGAACTCGCTCGTGTCTCCGGCGACTCAGAACTCGGTGGTGTTCTCGCCGCCGCCGGCCGCGCGGCAGGACAGCCTCGAGGCGTTCGTCGGCTCCGACAACAGTATGGACGGAGACATCAGCGGCAGCGACGACGATGAAGGTAAAGACGCGGTCCTGCGCTGTCTAGTTGTACTGGTCTAGTGGTTTTGGTCTGGTCGCACTGGTCCAGTTCTGCTTGTCTGCTTCTGCGAGCCTGGTTGCACCAGTCTGGTTGCACTGGTCTGGTTGCAATAGTGTGGTTGCATTGGTCCAGTTGTGCTTGTCCAATTGTGCTTATCCAGTTGTGCTTGTCTGATTTCCTCTGGCCTGGTTCTGCTGGTCTGGTTCTGCTGGTCTGGTTCTGCTGGTCTGGTTCTGCTGGTCTGGTCTGGCTGCACACCAGTCTGGTTGTCCCCGTCTGGTTCCACCGCTCTGATTGTTTCAGCTTGGTTGTTCCAGTCCGGTTGCGCCAGTCCAATTGCTGCAAATACAATCCTGGTTCAAAGTGCGTGACAATTTGGAGCGTATTCTCGAAGGGCCCAGTTTTGAGGAGGGGGCGTTCAACCCTGATCTGGTAGACGTCTGACCAGGGTGGATGTCAACCACAACAAGAGACATGTCCAAGTGAAGTTTACACCTGGGGTACAAAGGTGAACACACCGGGACAGGCCGCCACCTCAGAATCTGCTGGAGTCAAGTGTCTTCTGATGTGCTCAAATTGATCAAAATGTAGGCTTTGAGACCTCATTGCAGTGTGTAGCTAGTTGGGCAAACAAAAACAGGGGAAACAGTAAGAGGAATAAAGGTGACTGCACCATCTTGGACTGACACCAAAGATATCAAACATTGAGTGGTCAACACTGAGTGGAAGAGGGAGTCAACCTCAGACGGTTTTCACGTTTTGACAGGTGAAAATATTTGTGAACCTGTGAGCTCACAAGAAAGAAAATCCTGCAGACACAAATTTCAAACAATGACTGCTGGATCAGAGCAAAGAGAGCAAGGTCCCATGCATTTTGAAGATGTGTTTGTCCAGAAAAGAATGAGTACAGGTCGGCCTGCCATGTTGCGGTGTAACCTCTCTCGTCTTTCTCTGTCTCTCCCTGTTCACATCTTTTGAGTGGACAGAAATTGAATCTTACTCACCATTCTGGGGTACTGGAGATCAGAACTTTTTACTGAATCAAAATTCTGACTCCATACTCTTTCCTTTGACAAGATGTTGAGTTCCACCCTGTCAACCTCTTCCTTCTTATTCCTGTTCCCATTTGATTTCTGACCGACGTTAAACCTTCAAACCCAAGTGAGCGAAATCCTATGGTGAGGGGTGGGGATAATAAGAGACCCTGTGGTGAGGGGTGGGGATCACTGAGAGACTCTGACCAGTTGGTCTGTCTGAATTATGTTGGGTTCTGACGCCCCTGAGTGAGTGTCTGTGAAGTTGGATTTTGACTTGTGTAGAAATACTTGGGTTCCTTACAAATCTCAAATCCAATTGGCACTGATGATCATTTGTGCTCTTTTTCTGTCATGCAATGTAAGAAGTTTGCCTGCAACACCAAACCTCATTGAAGTTGTGAAGGCAAGATTTATTCGTAAGTCACGAAATCATTCGTTCTTTCCTGACTTGCTTTACGAGGTGCTTCTGGCAAAAGATTCTTTGTACTCAAGACACGCACGAACTTTTTTGCTCTCGTGCTTCAGTACTTTAGAGAAGACTGAGGCACGCGTACTGCGCTGTGGCGCTACTCGATTTGCGGTACAGGTAGATGCCTGAACAGGTGTAGACCGCGGACAAATGAGCCGATCAAGGTTGCATTGTGCGGCTGATGAAACGCTGGCTTCACGCGATACCCGCGCCGCCGCCGCCGCTGCCGCCGCTGCAGGGGAAGTCCGTCTCGATGGAAATGGATGACGATAGGGGATGGACTCCGAGAGCGCGCATCGCGGACGGCTCGAGGGGACCAACAACAATGCTTATCTGCTCCAACAAAAGTCAGGCAAATGGCAGTTTTGTGTTGTGGTCTGTGAATCGCTCGAAATTTGGCTCAGAAATAAAATTTTAAAATTTGCTATCTTGAGTGGCAGAGTCGCGTCCATCATCAGAGTCATCAGTTTTGGCACCAAATTTCTGACGCATTGACGTCAATGGAATCGATTTTTTGCGTAACTTGATGGAATTCTGTCAGTGCAAAAGTGTGACAAAAGAAACTTCCGATAGTAATTTTCTGCCGACTCACCCGTGAAATTAGAATGAGCAGTTCCTGAACTCAAAAGCGCACTACCTGGCACTACTAGTTAGTTGGCTCCGTGCGTGACAGGAACACCGACAGGGTGGATGCAGGTTTTGTTCAGTCGAACGCCAACCTTGAACAACCTGAAGTGAAATTGTTCATTTTTGTGCCAGATGATGCTGGTCAACAGCGGTTCTGCGACAAGTCTTTGACCTGGATCCACCCCAAGATTCATGAACCATCAGAAATAAAGTGCAACATTTCATAAAAACAGCTTTTGTCTGACGTGAAGGTCCCTGTGGAGCCGACTGTCGATTATCAATGCTCTCGTCTCCTGGAGGCAGCGTTTGATCGTCCCGTCCACATTTTGACGTCAGATTCATTCAGATCTTTCCTCCAACTGGCCAGGCTGATTGATTTGTGTCACTGGTCAAGTCGAAGAGAAGGCGTGCGGTCAAACCAGTTCTCCAAGGGAAAAGTTCAAGCTGCCAAGACGAGAGCAAGCTTGACCGGGGGTTTGTTGAACAACGCGCGACGATTTTCACCGTTCTGTGTTCTGTGGTGGATTTACGAGTACCAATGGAAGTGTGGACGACAACCCATGACATTCAAGAAAGTTCTCTCCGCCTTACGAAGCAGTGACGTTCGCTTCGTGGAGTCATTGTCCTTCACAGGATGGCGGCAATTTTTTTGATGCATGTGCTGACTTGAAAATATTTCCTGTCGTCATCGGTTACGCAAGTGAAGGCTGATCATCGCGTTTCACGTTTCCTTGACATTTTCACAAATCAATCGCGTCCAGTCGATTGTTGCCATGAAAAACGTCGCCCATGCAGCTGCTCCGGGTGTTGTCTTTGATCGTTGCTTTGAAGTGCCGCTGACATACCATTTCTGCTTCTGGGGTGTTTTTTTTCTGCTGGATGCAATGCCAAATTGCCATTTCTTTCCAATCGCCACACTGATGATGTTTGTACCAACCTGAGAGAAAAAGGAGTTGCAATGCACCAGTTGACCTCTGTGTGATGTGCCCTTCCCAAGTGCTCTCCACAGCACTTGGGAGAGCTCATCTGTTGGAGTGGAACTGTGAGGCGTGCAGCGACCTCGTCTGCTCGGGACTGTCTCTGCAGAAGTTCAGTGCCTTCTTTATTCTGGAGGTTGTCATTTGTTCCCCCGCTTCTGGAACTGGAAAGAACATTTCATTTTGAAAAAAAAAGTATTGTCTCGAAGTTCTTAGTTTGCTGATGAAAATTCTTTCCATCATCAAAAACGGGAAACAAGCAGGACCTCCTTCCCTCGTGTGCAAACAAACAGCAATTGTGAACTTGGTCTTGGATCTCATCATGCGTGGCAGGATGGGAAATTTGCCCACTTGAATCTGGATTATGCAGAGGAAGCTCAGGCAACTTGATCCTCCAGAAATTCCGGATTTCCTGAAAGTTCACCCTCCGGGGCAATAGAATCATTGCATGTTTTCCCTGCACACAGTCGTTGTCATTTCTGTGACGACCAGATCGAATTTGTTCACCCATTGCAAAAACAATGCGATGTTGTCTGGTCACGCAAATGTTGTGGAACTTTGCATATCTGGAGGTGGAACCAAGGTTGTAGATTTAACTTTCATTCAGCAGCGCTTCAGACAGTTTTCAAATGGTTCCCTGACACACAACATGCTCTTTGGGACTTGTCACCGGATACTTTCATCATCAGCTTTGCAGCCCTGAACTCGTGCGGGTTTGGCTGTTATTCCTTTCCTGTGGAAACATGTTCTGGCTTCGAGTCTCAGCCTCTCTTGTGTGCAACAGGGTTTCGACATTGGTGCAAAGGAAGCCAGAATGTTTGGAAGCGAGGCTTCCCAACCTCAAGAGAAAACTTGTCTTGAGCGGATTCATCTCCTCCGCTTTTACCATCACACGAAGCTGCTTTGAATGGAAGCTGATTTGGTTGGGAACCTGCACTTGGCTCAAACCTGATCATCTCTCGTGAACATGTCGGAGAACGTTGTGATCACCTTTGTCTGTACATGGAAGCAGATGAATCCAAAGGTCCTCAACCATCTTGGCGTTGGTGAGATTTTGCCTTTGCGAAATTGTTTCAGGACCGATGTGAACACTTGAGTTGGAAGGAACTCTCACCGAGTGGCATTTGTTCGCACAGAAGGGTTGTCAAAAAGGCACAACAGGAAGCGCCAGTTCTTTCTGGTCACACGCTCATACGTGTTTTCAAATGTGGGCTACTCCCGTCCCAGGCGATGCTGGTTCATCGTGATGAGACGGACGTTCACGGGGAGACCGGTTCATGCGCTTTCACAGGCCACGGATAACGAGACCTGTGAGAGAGTAGTCTCCACAGTCCCGTCAAAACTGAACCCAAGGGAAGGATTCTTTGCTTCACAAAAAGTTGCTTGGACAAAATTTGTGTGTTCGCCAAATCCTTCCAGGAATATCACAATAAAATCACAAGAAAGCACTGAATTTGTTTCAGAAAGTTGCAGTTGTTGGCCAGCAAGGGAAATGAAAACTTGTTCCGTTCCGTGCCCACCACCACAATCCAATGCATCAGACCCCTCGTGGCCCCGACGCAATAAAGGAAGTGCTAAAATGCAGTTGTTGCGCAAACATTATGAAAAGATCAAGTGCACAACGCAATGAAACGTACTGAAGCAATGCCTGGCCACCAGCAAAGGCCATCCTGATAAGTACGCGCGATATGCTGCAGAACTGAATGCCCTTGTCCATAAAATCCCAGGTTGTGTGGTGATCAAAATAACTGTACTTGTTACGCCGGCAGACGAGCTCTGTTGAGACGACACATCCACGCGTATCGCAGACACACGCCACACTTGGCCTGGCTCACACTGATTGTGCAAGGGGTTTTCGTTGCAAAAAGAAAACATTTCTGCAAGATTGTATACACAGGAGCACGACGGAAACTATGGAATTTAAATGCACTGGGATTGTTGTGAAGAGCCATCCGAGGTCGCATCCTGGAACAAGCGAAATCATTTTTCAAGGTAAGGTTTGGCACCTTGCAGTTCATGTTCAACCAAAAATTCTCAGTCTGCTGGACTGAGACCTTTCATTCCTTGGGACCAACTCCAGCAAAATGTGCAGTTTGGTGGCGGGGGCCCAGACTGGGCAACCAACCTGTGTGAGTGCAAGGAACAGCCAACTTGTCGCTGAACTTGAAGCACTCGCATTGTTTTTCCGATGAGGTTTGTCTGGAGGTTGATTCTTCGTGGGGTTGTTCTCGGTGTGAACGAGAATGAACAACCTCCGACTTAGACTGAGGGACTGAGCACAAGGATCAAGACACGTACGAATTGTCATTCACAACTTTCAGCCATTCCAAAGGTTAAAAATCTCACGTATTTGTCACTTGAGATCTGCTCTTGATGTCACGTTGCAACGAACATCATCATTGATAAATTACACTCTTTGTACAAAAAGGACGAGTGTAACTGTGTCTTCTTGACATCTCCAACAAAAAAAGTTCCAAGCTTTTGCGGGATGCTGTGCCGCAGCCGTCGATGATCAGGGTCGTGCACATTGGATGCAACTGCGTGCGACGACGGCCGAAAAACTAACCTGGCGCTGGTTTCCGGTTCAGTTCTTGGCACAGGGAAAGAATCCACAGGTGCTTTAAGGAGCACCGGTATCATAAAGAAACACCATAAACACAGCCAGGCAACGCCAGATCCATTACCAAGAGCACCTTTATCAGATGTCAATTTTGAAAACTTTACCCAAAGGAGATCAACACACACGTGTTGCGAAGCCGTGACGACAAATTAGAATTTCCTCACTGTTGTATATATGAGTGAAGCCCCAGTAGTGATGTTGTAGTATAGTTTATTGTAGAGTATGAGTTGGAGCTCAGTGGTTTAGGCTACCTTCCTCTATGGTGTCTCAA
>JAAUXT010086692.1_pt1 | contig 28361 bp, 23 predicted proteins | sample 7278171 | NCBI WGS metagenome assembly JAAUXT01 (sample SAMN14350112, study PRJNA611818) | marine sediment metagenome | isolation source: surface marine sediment (1.8m) | place: French Polynesia: Moorea | collected 2018-08
GTGGCTTCCCCCCCCCCCCAACTTGCCTGTACGGTTTGAGAGCATGATTTTCGGGTACGTTTCGCAGCGTGTGTTCGTCGGTTCTGAGTTGGCGAATCGGCTGCGCACGCCCGCCTCCGAGCTGTTTACAAACACGAGGGAGTCGGGGAACGCAACAAACGTGCCTTACAATACTTGGCACACTGGAGCTGCAGAATTGAGACGCATGTGGCTTCGTGAGCAATGATTGCAGAATCCTGTGACTGGACTGACGGTTGATGCGCCTTGATTCGGGTTCGGCTTGGCCTTGGCGAAAACACCTGACCGATACCTAATGACCAAATGGCGAACATCATTTTGTGAGCACACGTGTGCTTTGCAAATATAACTCATAACACAAGTGCTGTAAAGTGATCGCATTGCCATTCAGCGGCCTGCAACTGCTGGTGTTTACAATTGCTTGAAAATCTGTGCAAAGTGCTTGTACTCAAGCAAACAGAGTGCAACTGTGACACTCGTTGCTTTGCGCAAGGTTCTAAGTGGAGATTGCTTTGCTTGAGGCCTGAAAATGTCAGAGTTCGTCTCTCGGCCGAGTGGCGCCCTTGGTAAGAAGTTCAGGTTCAGTTGCTGTCCCTTGGCTCTTGCGACTGAGGGCCTCATCAACAACGCAAATCCCTTTGGGTCCGTTCGTCAGAACAATTTTTCGGGCCTTCCCGGCTGCTGCAAAAATCTCGGTGGGTTTTGCGGTCCATCGATGGTTTTGACACCAACGCAAAATGACCAAATCTCACCGGAAATAGGTGCGCGCACGAAGCCTGTCCAGGTGGTGCAGCTATGTGGTGATTATGAGGGATTTTAATGCACATATTGACAAGGAAGAATTCCTGCCTGATAATGACAGGAACATTTTTTGGGAAAAAGTGTGTTGTCGTTGAAGAAAATGTGTGCGGCGTGCGCAGAGACGCACGTGTCTGAGGTGCAGGTTTCTGAATGAAACTTGGGTTCGCAAACAACCAAGCGCATGAATTCGCACGTTTTTGCCGAGTGCGCGAACTGCATTAGAGGGGAAAGGCATACCAATTTCGTTCTCAAGTGGACACAACCGAAGGAGAGAGATACGTTATTTTAGTTTCCAGAGAAAATTCATTGGTTACAAGCGGTCCGGTTCCCTTTTGAGTTTGGACCGTGAGGTCTGGAGCGAGCGCAGTTTGAACGCGGTCGGTACAGCGTCGTTGCGTGCTTTACTCAGTAACCCTGTTTCAAGCCACTTAGATTTCCTCCCCCGAAGCCAGCTCACTGGAAGCCTTGTCTGAATTTTGAACACACATTAAGAGTCCCCCAGTATTCTTTTACTTCCAGTTTTAGATAATTTGCTGACATACGGATGTTTAGGTTTGTATTGTCAAGAGAAAATATGGGAAAATGCACGAATGTTTATGAGCACAGGCACCTGTGTAGTGCGGTGCACAAACCCTAATGGGGCTCTCCATTCACCAAAACTTTTCCTCCTATTTCTGTGCACTTTTATACAATTTATTAGAGGAGAAAAATCACAACAAATAACCTTTTTCCTCTTCATGTCTTTCCCATGCAGTTCTTGACACAAAACGAACACAAAGCAGAACTGTGGGAATGTGGGAGCGCTCCTCACTGCGTCTTAATGTGGTTAGTCGGGTTGAAATTATGGACGTGTTTGCTTCTGATGAAAGCACAGGTGTGGACAAAATGAAGACATAGAAGTGTGTGGACTTGCGAACCCGTCCCCTTTCGCAGTGAGGCTTCCACTGCGAGAATGACGCCCATTTATCCGCTCATTCGAGCCAACAGTGAATATTTATTCGGCTATAATTCGCCCTTTTTTGCCACGGACACTTTTTGCGTGAATTTCGAATATGTGAATGAGATAGTATCTTCATCTCTTTGTTGGTCCGCAGTTTATGCCTCGCTCATTATTGCTCCGTTATTTCAATTACCGCACAACGCAAGTGGGCAGGAGTGCTTGCTTTTTGCTGGGTGCATTTTTCAATATTTGTGCACTCCGATACAAAGACAAACTTGCGAATAGTTCCACTGAATAGGCCGACAGGAAATTGCCCGATGGCATCTCCGTATGGAAAAATTTGCCAGATATGTTCATTTCATCAGGTGGAGACTTCCCGCCATTGAGACTGCCGTGAACTTGTTGCTGAATTTGCCTCGTTTTGCGGTGTGCGCCAAATTTGTGTTCTCGGTTCCTTGTCAGCGATCAAGCTTTGGTTTTGTGAGATTCTTGAAAGTCGTTTGTTGGGAAAGACTTGTGAAATGTGTTGGTAATTGTGATTCGAACGGTTTTGGCAAGAAGACCATCGGATTTGCTGGTGCTTCAGAGCGAGCCTTTGCACTTCTTCTGAACAACTAGAATTGAAGCTGAAGCTAAAATCATTCAGTGCTCTGATTTGCGCGTAAGTTGGACATTTCAGCCTGCAGCCCACCCTTAATGGCTCGAATGGAACGATACAGTGGCAAATGTTCAGTGACACTTCAGATCGATGTCACTTTATTGCAGAGCTTTCAGGCCCCGGGGCTGTGCTGCGATTCCGAGTGTACTTTATGTTGAATGATTATACACTCGCTGCATTTAATAATTCCTATCGTGATGAACGATCGCAATAAATCAGCGACAATGAACGTGCATGTGTTGCCATGGGCGCAATAGGCAACTGATTTTCGTTTAACAGAGATATCAGAATATCAATTTGGTATCATCGTTGGCAGTCGGACCTTCTGCCTTGGTTAAATATTGGTTTTCAAAACCATGACCTTTTATTAGGAAGAGCCTCGGGGGCGAATTCAGTTTCAGAAAGTGAAATTTTTGTTGATGGGAAAGTGTTCTCTGCACCAGATTTGCCCACGAAATGCACAGCAAATTGGGGAGTTTTGCTGAAAAGAAAAATTGAGCACCGTGTGTTTGTCAGAACTCTTGGGGGAAAATCCACGGTTTAGCTTCACTGTCAAGGATAGATCTATTTGACAAGTGGCTTCAGGACAGTCACAACAGCATTCCAAAGGCAGCTCAAGACTGTCTGTTGCAAGTTTCACATTTTAATAAAAATGAAAAGAAGTGGGAATTCATTTTATTTTGGCATTTGGTTGGAGTTTGTGTCTCAAATTTGTAGTCCCTGAAACTTTTGAAACGTTTCACCCAATTTGGGGTGCAGTGAAGGCTCAGACTCGCTTGAAACCAAGGGCCGTGGTCCGGCAGTGGCTGAAGGTTGGCGTGAGACAGAATTGCATTGAAGCTGGGTGGACTCCGCCAGACGCGTGCAAGACCAAGTGTCTCTGTGAAAGGACATAGGCGGTGAAAAGACTGTTGGGACGTGAGAAGCAGGGTGGCCGGCGTGTGGCGGGAGGGAGCGGCGGCGGGGACGCCGGGCCGCGGCCCCCGGCGGGAGGGAGCGCGAGTACGGGAGGTTGTCGGGAGCTGGTGAACAAGCAGCGGAGGTCGCGACCCAACACGCTGTTGGAGGGAGAATGTGCCGCTATTTGCAACAGGTTGTGTTTATTGTGTGTGGCATTGAGAGCAAGAACACATTGTGCTCTTCCTACAGCCAACAGGCGGATGCTGAGGCGTGTCCAAGGTGCTTTACAGAGACCGTCGCAAAAGAACTGTGGCAATGGCAAAACTTGCTGGCACAACGTTGATTTCATTGCTGAGCGCAATGAAGTAGCATCGCTGATCATAAGCGTTGCAGGTTTGTGTGTCAGTGAAAAAGTCGTAAGGGCTGAAGTCGGCAAGTACTGAAATGGACGGGTTCGACATCAGAGTTCCTCCGCCGCTGCCTTCACTCCGGTGAATCCGCACAATTGACGCTGCGGACGTGAGGAACGTTGCCTGGTCACTCTTGGCAACCATGATGTCAATGTGCTCAAGCTGTTGCCGTCAGAGACAGCTGTCACCAGGGCAGCCAGTCTGGAACTGAGGGTTAAACGTGTGTGTGTGTGTGTGTGTGTGGTTTGTGTGTGCGTGCGTGTGTGTTGTCAGCCATTGACGAAGCACACACGCAAATGACGCCATAATTCCAGCCCAGTGAGTGGACATTCAGTCAATGTGGTTGCTGGGATTGAAAACACAGAACAGGAGCACATGATTGAACTTGGTTGGGGGTGGGAGTGACCGGTTACTTTCCGAATCTCTCAATCACCCACGATTTGTGAACCTGTAACCCCTGTCCACCCTCACCTCAACTGTAATGTAGCAACAGATTTTTTGGTTTTTGGAATCACTCAGCCCACATTCTCTGATGCCAAATGGACATTGTACCAGTGCCAGTTTGAACAATGCGCCGTCACCTTAAAGTACTGATCAACACGTGACCACTTTTCATAAGTACGACCGGGCAATTCTGGTTCAAATCTACAAACTGGTTGTCCTCAGAGCATCAAAACATGTGAATGTTGCATCCTGCAAGCATTTCAGAAATCACACATACTCATGCCTCGTGGTAAAACAACAAAAGAATAGAGAATTGCGTTCAAAGCACATGGCTTTCTGTGTTATTCTTTGTCTTGCACATAACTCAGCAAATGGGCTTTCGTCACACGAGAAAAGATTCGTCAAGGGGTCAATCAAAACCTTTCTTTAAACGATTGAAATTGACAATAACGTTCACTCTCAAAGAAACTTTTATTTTCTCATTTCAGTACCAGGCAACATTCATTCAGGGGTATCTGGCAACGATAGTATCGTGGCAACGGGTGTTTACTCAGCGAGAGAGCTGCTGCGCGTCACCAGAAGTAAGTATTTTCAGTCGTGTGCTCAGATTCGAATCCCCTCCGTTCAACCTTGTGTCCCTTGGCTGGGCCGGGAACTCTTGTGGTGGCGGTCGTTGATTTCCTCACAACAGGTAAATTGATAGGGCTGAAATGTAGCGCTAATTTCGCGTGGAGTTGAGCTCTGTGCCTCAAAAGTATTGCAACTAAGAAGCCTGATCCCCTCACATGGTTAGCTGTGAGCGTCTCCTTTTCGTCAAGTGAAAAAACACGAGGTTTCAATGACTCAATAGAGATAACCACACAATCCTAATCCGTTAAACAGCCTGTCGTGCCCTCAGATTGTGTTATTAATGTATTTGCCCTCTCAGTGCACGGGATTAGAAACCCCGTCGGCTAACAACGCTTCCACCGTTATTGTTGCGAAAAAAACAGGGCCGACCAAAGTTGTCCAAATACGGTGTGTAAATAGACTGATGATACCTATTCATGATGGAGGGCTTAGCCTCTGGGCTCACTTGGCACTTTTTATCGGCGGTACGGTTTGTCGGAAGGCCCACCCTACCCATTACCCGGTAATTGACTGACGGCAGTGAAACTGTCTCAGCCATTTGCTGTCACTTCTCATTTGTTCCTTCTCAGCCGGTGAGTTCCGGCCATCTGAGGTGTTGTCAACTTCATCTGCTCCTTCACGAAAAGTTTACCATTGTGTGTCAGACCTTTTTCTCAATTGAAAAATGCCTGAACCTTCTTCTCTTTATTCTTGTTGCGGGATTCTTCAGTTTGAGCTGTCTTTACATTCAAGGCCGCGAGAACGATTGATTGATTCGCAGACATTTTGAATCACTGGTGCTCACAAGTTGTGTGCATCTGTCTTCGAATCATGGGACTCTGCCATTTTCAACCTGATCAACTGTCTTTCAAATGGCCCTCAGAACCTTGGTCAAGACTTGGACATTTCCGCTGTGCAGGAAGCAACTCAGAGAGAAAAGGAAACAAAGGATGTCAGTCTGTAATGAAGAACTGCGGAACTCTGAAAGAACCGGCGATGTTGTTTCTATAAAAAGGATAATTAGCGATAATTAGAGGAGAGCAGCGCGGGAACTGAGACAGATTGGCGTGAGCTAGTTCCACCGAGACTGATGCCTCGGAGGCCACCAGGTTCTCCTGATGGTCAGCGCCTATTCGTGCTGAGGCCACGGCATGATTTGCGAACATTACGCAGCCAACATTTCGAGACTTGCGCTCAAGTCCCACGCTTGAAGCATTTTGCCTCTGAAACAGTTTCTAAAATGGGACAAATTTGCGTTCGTCTTTCTCAACTACAAGAGACAACAGCAGCAGACGGGTTGAGCTGACTGAGCTCTGCTTCCGAACAATCTCCCCACGGATGCGATTGATGATTGCCGCCTGTCTGCAGGAAACGGGTCTGAAGAGCCAGTTGTATGGATCGTGCTGCGGCCGAGGTTGTTAGGTAATGATGTGTGAGGCGGTGGCTCCTCGACGACCCTGCATGCCGATTACAATTTACTGCAGGCTGCCCACAATGAGAAGGGTCGGCAAAATCAACATCCACGAGGCACAACTCGGTTTGCAAGGATTTCCGTTCGCAAATAACGCGTTGTGCAATGAACAAATGTTGAAATTAAGGCAAAAGTGCACCAGATGAGGGCAAGGGACACTGTAAAAGGTGTCGAAACGAAAGGACTTCGAACGTTGTGGATTCTCATTCGCCCACGCACTTTGGATTGGGATCCTGAGGACAGAGACCCAGCCAAACTTTTCAGAACGTTTCGCTGACTGATGCCTCCCGCACACGAAATGTTGCAGACAAAATGAAGGCAGGCCAACAGACTTGCGGACGAGCGTACAGCTATGCTGACAAGAGTTGAGGCTCATTTTTACTGTCAGCGATAATGAGCACACATCAGAGGGAATTAGTCCTAACCCAGAATTTATTTGGGGTTTTTGTCAAAGGGAAAAGACGGGGGGAAAGACTTGGGCGGGCAGGGGCAGGGCGAGAGGTTGGGAGTGCAGTCCTTCGCATGTCCTTTGTGTAATCGGTGGACCGTGTGTAATCAGTCAATTGAAAAAGCACTAATAAGAGGGGGAGTGTTGTAATATAGCAAACCAGGGGGAAATTTTGTGGTCAAAGATTAGGCCTGCAAAGTTGTGCAAATTGGTGGGAGAAAAAGAGGGGCACGGAAACACACTGTGCATGGAGATGAAAGAGCCCCGGAGCACTCCGAAACATCTCAAAGTGGCCGTTTCGTTTAAAATTACACCATTTGACGACTCCCTTCCCTTTGCAGTTTGTGTTGAAGAAAAAAAGCGCAAAATGAAAATGAAAAACGATAATTGAGCAAAACATCAATTAGTTTTCCAAAAAGGGAGGCACTTGTGGAATTTTTGGTGGAGGCCTTTCTCAGACGCTTTCTAATTGGCTTTGTGTTTTTCTTTGCCCCGCAATAATCACGAGCCTTGTTGTTGGAGCGGAAACTTTACTCTTGGAAAAAGGCACATTCCGAAACAAACCCATGCCCTTGAGATGTTGGTTTTCTCATGCAGTATTCAAAATACATTTATCTCTATTTCATGCTCAGAATTACTGAAAGGCAAAAGCTCTACGTGAAGAGCATAAGAGATGCACGCTATCACAGGTCGCGCCGCGGATCGAGTTCACCTCACGTTGTGTTCCATGCGGGACAGTCATCAGTTATTCGGAACAGGAATATAAAATTGATGACACCACCTTCTGGCTTGTTATTAGAAAATCATTCGACAGCCCCTGCCCCTAATGGTGCTAATTTTGACACGAAGACACAATCTGTTTCAATGTGGAACAGATCTTTTGAGGGTCAACATTGGAAGAGCACATGGGAACTCTCAACAAACTCTAAATTCTCAACGCGTACGAGTTCGACATTCTCGAACTTCAGCAGACAGCTGAGTTCCCTCGTCCTGCAGCGAACATGCAAAAGCGAATCGCAGAACGAGCGGAAACGAACTGCTTCGCTCACACGACGGTCATTGCGAAATCTTCAGAAGGTGAATGGGTGGTTGTAGCATGCAGAGGAGAACGGTGCCAAATTAAACGAGGTTTCTGGAATGTTACCAGAATAGTAACATGTAGCTCTCAAGATGTTTGTTTGTGTTCACTGTATTGATTGCTCAACGCCCAGTGTGATCAATTCCGTCTCTGTGCTCTTTCCAAAAACACCGCCATTGTCTTTGTTGCTGGCCAAGTCTCCAGTGTTTTGGTTGGCAACGAATTGAAAAAGTACATGATACCATTCACATGAACAAATGCGTGTGTACGCACGAAGCGCACGTCGCGGAACGAAGGGCTTCTTCTGAAAGTTGGGCTCTGTCAGTCTTCACTGGACAACGATCATCGATTCTGGAGGATGCCTTTTCATCATCAACCTTCGCCATGCGAAACAATTAGCTTGTAATTTTTTCAATCATCCCCACGAGCAGAGTTGTAGGCTTTGTGAGATTCACTTCGACTGCGCTGAAAGGATGAACGTGGAACTAATTCTGCCCTTTTTTGTTGCAGCTTCGATAACGAGTCCTCAAAACGGGCTGGAGCCGCCGCTGCAGCCGTCGTACTACGCGAGCTACGGCGGAGCGAGCTGCGAGCCGGGGGCGGGCGGCGCGGGCGGCGCCGGGCCGCTGTTGCCGCACCTCACCAACGGCGAGCCGCAGCCGCCGCCCTCCCTCAGCCCGCGCACGCACAAACGCAAGCGGCTGCCCGAGGATGACGTGGAAAACGGGGCGAACACTGAGGACGGATCAACAGCAACGGCGACCACGGGTCAGCACCATGGAGGAGATGGAGGCAGTTACTACGGCAAGTCTCCCTCGTCACAACCCAGCCACACCTTGATCGGTGTAGGGCACCCGAGCTGGGGTGGCCAGCAGCCGATCACCGCTGACCACCCTCCGCCCCCGCCCCCGCCCCACCCCTCGCTTGACCCCACAAGATGGCGACACCCTCCTTTCATTGGTGCAGAGTCACACCACACGATGCCCCCTCCCCCACATCTTATGTGGGAAGGGGGTTGGCAACCGCCTTACTGATCAAAAACTACCCCTTTCACCTCTCACCCTAAACGAGTGGTGAGGGGCGATGCAAGGGGTCAGAACAAGCACGGGCTTAACTTTCGGCATAATAAAACAAAGAAGGAAGCATAAACAAAACTCAGTAGACTTGATTCTGCTGACGATTTTTGTGCAGCACAGAAACATGATTTTGGTAAATTTTGAAAAGAGAGACCACTGATGTATATCGAGACATGCCCAGCATAATGCAACACAAACCTGATGCTGTTATGTGTCACAGGATTGGATCCAACATTGAATTCCCACAAAAAACCTGAAAAATACAACACGCATCAAAAAGAAACTTACCACAATTAAACAATGGATTAAAATGTTTAGAAAGTGCAGTGGATGTTGCAATTTCGGGTACAAACGTATATTTTCGTTGTTTGATGGAAGACATCAAGCAAAACATTTTGTCACAAAATATTTTGGAAGTGTGTTTATGTGTACGACTATTTATGGCAGTGTACAGGAACGAAACTCAAGGATCATACCATAGATGTCTTATACCAACACGGATTATATCTAAAGTACATGTCTCAGAGTGTATCACCGTGCACCGAATGGAAATCCTGCGAATGTTATTTATAAATAGGACACTCAACATGTAGATATGTTTAGCTGAGTGAGAACAATACTCGTTGTAAGTGTACACGTATTCCTAAGAAAAAATACTCCGGATACAGGAACATGCTTGCAAACAAGCTAATGTCTGCTTAGGTGTAGCTTTAATTCAATGTACACAAGTTGACGAGGTGATTCTATTTGCTGACCAAGAAGACCACAACAACACACATGACATGCTGAGGACTTGGTGACAAACAAGCTGCCCATCCCATTGGACTGTGTTGTGCACTCAACCTCTGGATTTTGTTCTGTGGAGCCGCCCTGAACTTGGGGAATTGCGTCGGACGGACCGGGACTCAGGATGCAAAACATGAGAGGCTGAGCTGTTTCTCGAGATGCAGTGTTTTCGGGACCTGGGATCTTTCGCGAGGAAGCACACAACACATGGAATCCAGTCAAGGGATCACGACAAATAACGGACGATCCTGCAAGATGGAACCCGTGTACGCAGTCGACAGACAGGACTGGTAAAAATGATTGCGTTGTCTGGAATGGACGGGTGGTGGGATTGAAAATGTGATAACTAGGTCACACAGGCGCCATCCAAAAGTGGACGGCGTGTGACCGACGTAACTTTACGTGAATCATCAACCAGAGATCCCAATCATCTGATGAGCAGCAACACGAGCGAAGTGATCAACCTCATCAACTAAAGCAGCGCCGGCAAATCTGATTAGCGTTGTTTGGACAAGGCAGATGGGTGGGGTGCAGGGCAGAAGTGAGTAGCAGTGCTGACTGCACGGGGAGCGCGGAGGGCAGGGAGAGTTCAGTTGGGCGTAATTAGCAGAGAAGTAATGGGGGAATGAATGGTCAACTCTTGAAATGCCATTCAAAGGACGTTTCTCGGTTTGCGGAAGGAAGAGGTACACCAGAAGATAAGCAGTGAACGTTGGTTCTGACGACTGAAACAGTTACGGGTAAAATTGGCTGAAAAGATTACTCTCAGTAAATGTGCATCAGGTTGTGTGTTAAATGGGAACAGGGTAGTATTTTATCAAAGTGCTACGTTTGTACGAAGTAGCTGCTTGTGTATCCCACTGACATGTTAGCCGCCAATGTACGACACAGGGAAAGGCAACCGTAACGTAACCTCTTGAACTCACACACGTCAAGTACTTCGTCGTCGATGACTTGAACTGGAGCTGGTTTGGCGTCCCTTCGCTGGAAATCTACTTCTGACCTGCTTTCTTCGACTGACCTTGAACCTGTGACCTTGTCGCTGGAGGCGACGCTGACCTTGGTGCGGCAGCGACTCGAGAGGCACGGCGGCCTCGGACGGGCCTCGAGGATTGGACGGGCATTGTACGAGAAGAGGCGGATGCGACCTGAGACTGCGAAAGCTCTGCGAACTTTCGAGCAGTAAACAAGAGTTTGGGGAAAGACTTGAGATCCGTAGGTCATGATCTTCGAAGTCTATGACTCCTGTACCAATAAATTATGTGGTATCACTGCCTTATTCCGTGTTTCTTTCGTGCAAACAAAATAAATTATTGTCGAAACTTTATTCATATTTAATTTCAGAGCACACAACACACATATTGACACAATTTTAATTCAGTGAACGAATTCAATGTGAGAATAAAAATCTGTGTAAACATAGCAGTACAGGATTCCTTTGTTGGGCATGTCTCTTCACTCAGGTTGAACAGGTCACTCACAACTTAACCAGCCAATGTGGGATCAAGCGAGTCACCAGGCAAAAGCCCCCCAAGCACCAACACCCTTTTCCTCCTTTTTCAGAGCAAATCTCTGGTTTTATTTGAAGCGAACTTCTTCATCTCGGGTTGTGCCTTTCATCGTGTTTCACGGTTTGCATGGTTTTGTTTCAAATGTCGACTGCACGCACTTGCATCATGTACAGCGGCATGGTGGCTGTTCTCACTGCAATACTTCTTTTTTATGACTTGTTTTCTTCATTTCACAGCAGCTGCACTTTCGTTTTTAAAGTCACTTTCAAGCGGCCAAAGAATTCTTGTGCCCGATTGTTTCGGATCAACACAACCTGCATCAACTAAACTGGTTCCTCCCGCACACCAGGAAGATCCGGACTTGAAAGTTGGCTTTTGAAAACCTTTTCTTCCAGAGTTTTACATGAGTTTTGAAATTGTGACCTCAAGGTATGGTTTTGACGACCATGCAGGACTTTAGAAGTGTTGTGGGTCACGAAATGGGGACTGATCGTGGGTCAGTGATGTTCTGCAGATGCATCGCAGCACGAAGTTTCCTCTTCTCTCAATCCCGCTTTTCAGTTGCGATTTTTGGCTGTCCAAAGTGAAGGTCGAATTTTATGGCCCGAGCAGGTGGGTGCTGCCTTTGTGCACTGCTTCTACCTCCGAGAACTCTCGTGCTTTGCCTTTTTAATGCTGTTTCATTTGTGTGTCATGACCTTGCTGTTTTCTCTTTTGTGTTTTGTTGGATGTAGGTATGACACACAGTCCTGTGTTGCACTCTCCTCACTTGCTGGTGGTGGCTGCAGGACACAGAGAGGCGGTGGGGTTGGTGGTGGGTGGAGGTGTGGGCGGGGGTTCAGGCCCCGGCAGGGGCGGAGGTGCAGAGGAGAGCGAGTCTTCTCTCTCCCCCGGCCCCGTCAGTATTTTCACCCCCGTCACGTCCCAGCACCACCGGCCCTTGCCCCACCCAGACCAGCCGCCGCTGCCGCCCTCGCACCCAGTAGAGACGCCGGCGCGACTGCAAACCGCCACCTCCCCGCTCAGTAACCAAGCCAACTCACAAGGTTAGGAAGCGCACGCTGCCACTGGAGCCAGCCCTCTGTTCTGCTGCACTCACTGGTGGAACCTTGCGCGTGGACCAAAGAAAACTGATTTTCAAAGACTTCAAAATGAAATTGTTAAACCACCCATTGGTGCATGCGCGGTGCACCTTGGAAGTCAAATGCTTTCGCTTGGTCGTCTGAGCTCTGCTTTGGCAAGAAACAACCGCTTGGTTTCACCAGTCTGTGCTGGCATTTGGTTCTTGACATCCTCAAACTTCTGCATGCAATAGGGAAACCTGCGCATGTTCTTTTCCTCTTGACGAGGGTGAACGGTTCCCCCTGATTTCTGTGCTTGTACTGGGAACAGTTTGTTCGTCTTTCTTGTTGATTTCCGCCTGGTTCTCGCGGCCCAAGTGACGCTACATTCTGAGCACACGACGCTGATCGTCTGGGTTTTTACGATCCGCCGAAACGTTTGCGAATACTTCGGTTATCAACTGTTCGAAGGCCAGGCCAGCTTCCAAATTTGATTTGAAAGATGGCCAGAAGGGTTTTGCGTTTTGTTCATGAAGTGCACGCAAATACGAGTACTGACCGAAACTACTGGCCGTTTCACCGTCTCGTATGCAGTGCGTGGCGCTCTGGTCGCCTGTGTTGCTGTCCAGGACCACCTCGGACAACGAGCGTTTCAGCCTCCGCCGACTCTGAATGCAGCACCGGAGAGCTCAGACGTGTTCATGCCAAAACTGTTGCATGTCTTTCGACCAGATCAATTTTTTTGGACCGAAGTCAACGATCGATTTTGTTCCTGCGGGTGTTTTTGATGAGTCTTGCAACGCACTGAGGTCACAACGATTTGACCGCCAATGCAAAAGCAGTGAGCGCGGGTTGAAAGAGGGCGTTTGGCAAACATGTTGCAGTTGGCACTGATCTATTTAAACTGTTGCGTGTGCCAGAAGTTGAAATCCCCCAGAAAACGATACAACCTAAAGGTCAGGAAAATTTATCAACAAAATCTGCCATCGTTTTGTGTGGTCACAAAACTACACGCATTTTTTCGGCCTTGATTTTTGTGATTGAGAACTGCCAGAGTGAAAGAATGTGCGTGGCACGTATGTGCAACGAAAGACGTTCCACATTGGTGTGTGCCCTGGAGTGCTTTGAATTAAGCATTGCACTTATTTACACCAGACGTTATGATTTCAATAAGACTGCACCATATCGTGACAAGAGCAGTGCCTATTAAATGTTTTATATTGGAGAAAGATATTTCTTGCATGAGGAACCATTGACAAAAGTTCAAAAAATACGTGGTAGCCTGGGCCTTTGCAGACAGTAATGGTAGGTGTTCAAAAGTTTTTGCAAATAATGTTTCTTTTCTGCCAGTCTGGCACAGACGGAAACTCATAAAAGATGACGACATTCATAGCAAATGGTGAATAGAGAACTGGCTGGGACAGTTCAGAGATCGCTACCCTCCGTTGTGTTTCGAGGACTGCGTTTTGAAAGTACAAACTATTCAGTCATTTTCAAGCGGGTCGATTTTGTTCTTTTTTTCAGACCGGACTCCGTGTCAAGCTCACTCAGTGTTTCCCTCTTTTCTAGAATCTCGAGCAGAGTTGAGTAGCCCGTCTCCGGAAGTCGTTGCGAAAGCGCATCACCACAGCAGCAGCAGCTTTTGGTCCCCGACGCGACTGTGGAGGAGCGGTGGGGGTGGAGGGGGCGCCGCCTATGCGGGGTCGGGTGGGAACGAATCGGGCGGCTACTCTGCCCCGCCGCCCCCGCCACCGCCCCACCACCACCATCCGGCAACCTCCCTCCCGCCCCCACCGCCGCCTCCTCCACTGGTCTTTCACAGTGAGGCCTTACAAAATGGTGATTATGAAACTGCATTGGACAGAGAGCACAAGTTTTCTCAATGTGAAACAAAGAAAACACCTGGTTATGTTCAGATGCTTCTGTGACATTCAGAAAATTGGAAGCGTCGTGTTGTGGGAAGAACCAAAATGAGTTTTTGGTTTTTTGCTCATTTGGAGCATCTTTTCCATTTTTGGTGTTTGCATAATTTTGTGTGTAGATCAAGGGAGATTCCACGGCTGGGCCCCGTCCCCTGACCTCACATTCCTGGTCACATTCTTCGAAGTTGAACTGGACTCCCACCTACTTTGATGGTCTCCCCCGTGGAACCATCCTTGTTGACACACGATGCAGACAAGCTTCATATTGAAAGTTTGGAAATTCAGTTTGCCAAAAAACAAGGAGGGAAATTGCTTTTTTTCATCAGATTTATGTACTTTTCTTTGTTTTGTCCAGCTAGTTTCTTTACTTTTGGACTTTTCCATTTTTGCGTTGAATTTCCTTTTGTGCATGACTTGTAGGCAGAAGCATCTGAACATACGTGCAATGACCATTCAACAGCCAACCAGTCGCTTTCTGTGTTGCGTTTTGATCACATTTGGAATGTTACATTTTAAGACATTTTCGTGAGTCAATGCTCATTATTTTGGCATTGAACTTCGAAATCATCACTCTCACTTGTCTTCACAACAGTGCAGTTTACCTTAAGGATGTGAAAGATGCAGACCAGCTGACAGTGTCGGTCTGTTATTCACAGCCGAAGATTCTTCAGAAAATCACCTCGTGCGTTCTGATTTGGCTTTCGCACCGTGTCTACTAACAATTCCTGCATTTCCTCGACAAGGACAATGGAATTGGTAAAATTTCAAGAAAAACGGAATGGGTGCTCTGTGCTGCAAGCTGCTGTGGTGCGAGTGTTTGTCCCATTTCAAGTGCGGCCTGCGTTTGTCGACAGATTCCATCAACATTCGAACACTTCCATCTGAAAAGGGAGTTCCTGTGTAATCACGTAAATTCTTCTATTTGTTATGCACATTGATTCTACCGTTTCGTGTTGTCCACAGTTTTTTTGCCCACCACATTCCGTCGAGCTGCGGGCACAGTGCAATCGCGACAGTTGGTTTAGTTGTCCAGTGTGTGTGTGAATAGCTTCTTTTTTTCAAAAGCAGGGAGAGGGTTAAAGAACCAAACTGTTGGGTTTGCATTGTGGAGAAAATGAATGGTTGGTTTACCCACCGCCCTTCAAGTCAAAATGAATTTCACCTTCCTGTGGGCCAAAAGGAAATTACAACAGTTTGGTTGTTTTGATTCACAGCAAGGGGGGGGGGCGTTGATTCAAATGGTTGGATTTACCAAAGCAATGAAATGGTTGGTTTGACGTTTAACAAAGCCGTGGTCTGTTGGATGACACAATGAGTGTTCCGAGCACAACAAGTGCAAGGTGCCGCGGACATTTTCATCCTGGATCTCTTGTTCACCGGAGCGATAGACCGGCGGAGCTTGTCCGTCAAAAGTGTCGCCCTATTCAAGCAAAGCCGGCTCACGTGAACAGCTGGCCATTCTCTGTTTCACTTTCGAACGCGAGTTGGCGTGGCAAAAAGTTTTGTTTTTCACGCTGAACGATTTTTTGCTCGTTTGAAGGGCAGCATATGCTTTGCTGGAAAGTGTGGAAGAGCCACCCGTGACAGCGGAGGTCAGCCTCAGTTCACACATTTGTGAAAACTGGATTGAAAAATCTCAACATTATTCTGTCGTGCTGTTGTCGACGTGTTTTGTGGCGTGTAGCCCACAGCACCCGTGATTTCATTCAAAGTTTCTTTTTCGTACCGGTGGAGTGTGTTGCACCTGGCGTGAGGGTGTGGAGATTTGATGCTCCCACACAGGTTGATTTTTCTTGTTGGAATTTGGTGAAAGTTGTGTGTTGTTTTCAACTTGCATAAGAAGTCCCAAGAGGATAGAAGGGGCCGTCCAGCTGTTTTGGAGGGGTGCTCACATTTAAGTCTCTCATGCTTTGAAAGCATCCTGAATCTGGTCCAAGTAATGTCACCTCCAAAGTCAGGTGACCCCGTCCACCTTGGGAAAAAAGACGCCATGATTTCTGGCGCTGCCACGGCCGTTTCTGGATGGCGCGTGTCTGCGCCGATTGGTGTTTTGGTTTGTAAACGGAACCAAGGTGAGAACACCTCAGTTTCATCCCTTGTCGGTTTTCCGGAAGTGAACAGAAGGGAGATCAGTCCCTGCCGCTTGTGCAACCTGTTCACGTTCCTGGCGAACCCAACCTGCGCGGTCATTGTTGGTTTTCACAGAAACAAGGGACTGCTGACGTATCCCACCCACTCGCTCTGACGTGAGACTGAGTGATCGTTTTGAGACCTCGGGTCTGAAACTTCAAAAAGACTTCCTCTGTTGCACCTCGACGCAGACAAGTCTGTCTTGTGTGTTTTCGCGAAACATGACTTATTGGAGTCACTTGTTTTGTGCTGCAAAAGGTGGTTTCGCTGAGACACCTGAAGTTCGTCTTGTGTCGGCAAAGTGATTGTTTTGAACTTGGGAGATCTGGGCTCACAAGTTTGATCGAGTCAGTTCTGACTTCAACAGAAAACGTGAATGCTCCAGTACCCAGCTTGTCCGATTGATTCGTTTGTCCTGTTCTGTTCAAGCTACATTCGGTCTGTGCATGGTGCGAAAACTTTGCACGACTGTTGCATGTTTAGGATCTGGACAGACGTTCTTTGTTGCCAGATGCTGAAACGCTCAATCACAATTACAGATCACGGTCCACAGTTTGTGAACTCTTAGTGCCATCTCATTTAATCCTGAATTGAGCCACAATATACTTGAAAAATCCCGCAACAGCTGGGGGGACGAACTGATTTTCCAACCTCGCAATCAGAAAACTATTTGTTGTGGAGTGTTTCGCTGGAATTGGACGACCCAGTCCGAACTTGATAAACCCGACCGTCAGCAGGTAGGTATGTCCAGTGTTTGAGGCTCATCCTATCATGACGGTCCATGCGAAACGAGTTGCAATTGCTAGTCCAATGCGAAAAGCCGACGGATGGGGTGGGGTGCGCGTGCCACAAAATGCTCGTTTTGCTGTTTTTACTTCACTCTTCATGACCGAGACACAAATAGCAGAGCGTTGACAGAGACCGAGCGCAATCATTTTCAGCTTGCGCTTTGCAACCTGAACAGGTTCCTCGCACCCGCGTCTCCTGCGCGGTGTTCAGTGCCTTGAGGCGTCGTGTTTTCCGCTACAGGCGTCGCTGGGAGCGGTTCGCATCACCAGGCGACGGCGCAGCAGCTGTCGACGCTGACGCCCGTGGCGCCACCTCCCGTCGTCGTCACAACGTCGGACAGCGCGGCGGCGACAACGCTCAAATACCAGCAGCAGCCCGGCGGGGACACGCTGAGCGACTTCGTCACGCTCGTGTGTCAGGAGGCGCAGAACGCAGGCGCGCACAGCACGCAGGTAAGAATCGTTACTCTTGTGCTGCACCGAATCTTCTGCTCCGACTACGGTGATATTCGGCACTCGTGCAATTCCATAATTTTCCTATTGTGCGGGATGCTCACTCGTCATACTTTGAGTTTTCTTTTGTAAAGGTTGGAATGGAGTTGCGATCGAAACGAAAGTTACACAACACAACCAATGACTTTGTCCGACAAAATTTTCTCGTGTTTGAACCGGATTTGTCGCACTGATTATGCTGCAAAACGTCAGATTTTGGAACAATTCTCAACCTGTAAACAACGTCCTGACATCCACTATCTTTCTGAAAAACGAAAGCAGTTACTTTTGGTGTGCATGAAAAGTGCACTACTCTCCTTTGGTCACGTTCGTGGCACTCGAGAAGTCCTATCTCTGTCATGCACGGAAATTTGACGGGTGTCGTGACGTCTCGTGTGTGGAGAATCGCGTCTGCCCGTCTGACTTCTGATGGCGTCGCGTTTTGTGAATGAATTGCGGAACGACATGGTGACACACACGTGAAACGGTACGTCTTACATTGGGCGGCTTCCTGCCTCCGCTCGAGTCCTTTTTGCTTGAGATCGGCTGGCAAAGCAACACGCAACAGTTTTGCGTGTCAACTGGTTCTCCAGTTACTTCGGATCAGTGTCACGAAAGTGTGTTTAGCTTTTGATTTTTCACTTTTTGTCGCTTCTAACTTGTCAGTGCCACGTGTTGACAGAAAAGGGAAAAGCGAAGTTTTGTTGAATCAGATTTTTGTGGAGAAGGGACAAGTTTTGATGCAACTTGGGTCAACTCTACAGTTGAAGACGCAGTCAACTGAAAGAGCGGGAACCAGGTCAATCATCCTGTTCTGAACATATTGATGATTGAACACAGCTCAATTGATGGTGTTTGATGGTGTTGTGTGTGTTATTTCAGAACATCACGACTTGGCAGGAGTGTGATACATTGTTCAGACACACCAGCAGTTTATGAAAATGTAAAAATTCTCCATTACTGTCACCTTCATTGGCGAACCAGTGGCACAGAACCGTTGCCGCATTAATTTGAGTGGAAGAGCCCCGCCTTGTTGTTGCTTGGTCGAACTTGTTGGACATTCACCGCCCAGCTGATGCAGGATGGATTGAAGCTCTCCGACATCGTGCTTCTGTTGGAAGTGTGTAAAGACTGTTTTCCCAACCACCTCACTGCCGCTTGAATGGCGGTTCCCCATTTTGTCTGAATGGAACGAAATATTAAGTTGTGTTCGTCTGTGGGTCGCTTTGTTTTGTGGGAAGCATTGCAATTGCCTCGTACACAGCAGAAACAAACCAAAGCGAATCGAAGCACTGGATTGCCTCGTGGGTTGCAGTGAGCTCGACTTGGCACCCAAGATACAACGATTTGTGATCAATTCAGAAAACTTTAATTTCCTACGATGCGTTGACAAAAAGTACGTTGCGTGTTTTTCGTGTAGATCTGAGTACATTGGAGCTCGTGGGCACTCCAAGTGCACTGGTCGGCCTGGTCGGATCAAAGCCACATCCTGTCCCCTTGATTTGGTCGTCATTGTTCTGGCGACGTCAGACATAGCGGCTCGACGTGCGTCCTGCATGCAATGCGGGTTGATTCTGGATCGTGCAGGGGCACTGAGCACCTTTGCTCAATCACGTGTGTGGTCGATCCTTGTCGTTGAGTGAACAAAGCGTGCGCTGGTGGGTTTTCTGACTGCAACGTGCTTGACCTGCTGTTTTTCAGGAACAGAAAATGATATTGAGAACTCAGGCACGAGTGTGAAGGGACGTGACGTGCACGAGTTTCTGGTGACAGTCGTCTTTTCATGCATTGTGTCAAAAATTTCACCGCGAAAGAGATTCTTGGATCGGCACAATGCAAGTTATTCACTGATCGCTGTTCCCATTTGAAAAGTATTGCTTAATTTTCGAGATGAACAAAGCCATTGACAATTTGCACCTTTGAGCGTTTTTGAGACGTGCGGAATCGAGAACTGTATTCAACCGAAAAACTCAGCGTTGGGAGGTGCGTGCAACAATGGTGCACTCTCCCAACGCACTGAGACCACACTCCCGATTCCGTGCGGCGACGGGTCTGGGTCACTTCACTCAAGAAGCCTTACTCACCTTGATTGTGTTTGAGTTGGGATCAAAGGCGAAGCGAGTGCGTTCTTCTTTATCGTTAGAAGTGCAGACCTTACATTGAGCAATTAATCAGAGCACTTCTCCCCAACACGAAAGTGCTTTTCCTGTAAGGCATTAGGGTGTTTTTATTTTCTTGATCTGGCTTGGCATGTCAGGCCTTGTTCCTAGTCTTTAGAGGGACCAAGGTGCGGTCCTTGGGTCATGCAAGTTCAGAAGCAATCTTTGCACGGTTCCGTATGATCAGCACCTGCGTGGCCTCTGCTAAGGACTCATTTGCGCTTGCACGAGCTTCAATTAAATCCTTGGAAATTGACATCTGGGGAAATTCTGAAACTCTTGTGCGTTTTGGGAAAAAGAAAAGGAAAAAGGGCAAAGTTGTGCGAGTTAAAGTTTCAGCACCAACCACCAACACATTTGTCACACTCAAAGTTAGTGCGCCAACATCTAGCAACATCTTGGGAAACTCGACCTGCGTTCACACTGTCACGACAAGGAAACGTCCTGGTCACGCGGACTGTGGATGACTGAAGAAACATTCTTCTCCTTCAATGCACTCCTGTTGTACCAATGTCACCAACAATTCAGACGGGTTCTTCCAGTGATGTTGGACTGTTGCACGGGTAGTTAAGTTTCTGTTGTCTAGTTTTGTTGACAAGGAGAGATTAGACCAAGACATTACGGCCCATGCATTTCGGTTCTTGTTGGTCTTTGGTCGTTGACAAATCCTGCAATGTGGCAAGCCATATTGAACAAAGGAAACCTGTCTTGAAACCAAAGTCCCTCCGGAGCAAATTTGTTTTTGCTTTGGGGCCAGATGACAACAGCAATAACTCTTATTCTGGAGCATGCTGTTTTGTGATCCCACCCCTTGTGGAACAGGTTCTGACAGTTCAGAATTTATCACAAATTACGAGTATTCTGAGCCTTCAAGGTTTTTTTCCCACGGTCACTGTGACTTGGAATGTTCAGAAAGGAAGTCCCGTGACCTCGTGACCATCTCGCCTGTGACGACCTGGAAACAGCTTGACTTTTACCAAAAACAGGAGGCCAGATGTCGGCAATCCAAAACCGCTTCTCAAATTAAAAAGCAGAAACAGCACTTTTACCGAAGTTTTTTGTGTGAAACCGCAACGAAACAACTGAAAGGAGCTTGTCACAGGCGCGTGCTTACTCTCTTGATCATACACGAAGTTTGGTGTACAAGCTGCGTTTGTACCTCGCTTTCTATGCCCTGTTGAATGGCGAATATTTGCGTGCCTTCAGAACCCTAACTGGGTTTTGAACTTGAGGCACGGAACATTCTCGAGGGTCAAACCGAGATTCGGGAGGATCTAAGAGAGGAAGCGGTGACGCCAGTATTCAGCACATTGTCTCGCAGTCGTCAGGGAGGCACAAGTGAAGTCACCGTGGGCCCCGTCAGCTGTTCACCGGGACGCCAGTCAGCGGGCGGGAGGGGAGCGCCGAGTTTTCGAAACACGCAACAGACTCATTGAGTCGCTGGTCTCGTGGCTCCACTGACGCTCGTTATCGCTTCACCGCGGCGTGGGAACAACTTACAGTCTCGCGCATTCTCAACAGAGTTTGAACCTCAACAACAAGCTTCCCTGAACTGGGCTCGGGCTCAGTCCTTGTGGGTTGAATGCGTGAAGAGTGCCAAAGGCACAAAGTGAAGCAGTGGGTTTGGGCTCTCAGAGCTGACAGAACCACCTGCAAAAAAGCGAAAGAATGTGTTGCGAGTGCAGCAGAAACAGTCTGACGCTCAATGAAAATCGTGAAAAATTCAACAGGTCGAACTTCTCCCTGCTTCTGCCAGATTAGATCTACCTACCATTTTGTGAGTGCATTATATTGTTTGCCCACCACGAAGTTTGCCGTACGCTTGGTTGGAACCAAACCACAGCACTGAATTTCGCACAGCGAAACAAAACACCGACTCGGAGCGAGTCAGAGGTTTGAGCAAAAAGCTCAAGGTGAGCGCACAGACTTTGTTTCGGTGCAGTGAAACAAGTGACGATTCCAAACAGAAGGGTTTATTTTCACCCGGAAAAGGGGCAACTTCGTCCCGAGGCGGCCCGGTCTCTCCCCGGGCGCTTCTCGCACGAGCGGCAGCGGACCGCCGCGCAGTCGAGCTAATCATGAGCGCGAGAACGGCACTTAACGGCCGCGTCAAGGGTCGGGCCTCCCGCTCGCGCCAGCTGGCGCGCACCCGTGGGAGAGATGCAGGCACATGCGTACATGATTTTCCCCCAGAGCTTCCTTCAGAACAAACAAGATGCAGAGGCATGCAGTGTGGGGAAATGCAAAAAGTGTGACAGCGACACTCTGGCAGAGGACTGACGCCAAGACTTGTTGTCCAAGTGCAATCGTTGAGAAAAGTTTATCAGAAGACCAGTCGCCATGAAAGCCCGTTCAGACGAGGAATAACTCATCCGGTTTTGTGTCGCTTGTGCTGTAAAGAGGAATCGGACACGTGGGATGGCGGAGGTGTCGCTCTGTGCAGCTTTTGTTTCAGGCTGCACAACCCGTGGTCTTCACGCTGCATTGACCTCCACCGTCAATTATTCAGCAGCCGTGAACAACACCAGCCATTAAGTGCAGTCAGCCGTAGTCCTGGCTTTCTTTGGTTGTTGTGACAAATAGGTAGGCGAAGTGAATGTTTTTCTGAAATGTGGTGGTATTTGTCTGCAGGCAGCAGTGAAATAATGAAATTATCACGAGCTGTTGAGCAAAAGTTCAAAGTTGATACTGACTATTGTTACGGTGCACAAATTGGCTAATTGACAGGCTCGGCGAACTTTCATTGTGCAAATTATGTAAATCTGTCGCGACAGACCAAAAAAAAAAATTCAATTCAATATCATTTTATTTTTGCGCAGCTTTCGGTTTCGAAGTTTCCCATAATTTGTGGTTTACTTTTCTTTGCTTCTCTCGAATTGGGGCAAAAGAGCTGGTTTTGGCCGACACCGGAGGTAACCTTGGGAACACCTTCGTGAATCTGTGTGGCAAGTTGTTTCTCCATTCGGTTCAGCTGCAGTCTGGAGAGTCCGCCCTTGAAGGAAACAAGCTGTGAAGCCAGAATCGTCTCTTTGCCTTCACTTTTCACAAGCGTGAGGCAATCGTGAAAAATGTGGGGGAAATTGCTTGAAGATTGTATCACTGTCCGATCGAACGCTTGCCAGTAACTCAACAACAATCACCTGTCCAGATGATGATACTTTCTGGGGAATCAACCCGGTAGCAACTCGCCGTCGTCAGCAAAGAATAACAACGACAACTCCTGCTCATGTGGTTGGCCACAAATGTAGCCAACAGAAGATAAGGATTGGCAAGGTGAGGGTGAATGAAGGACTTGAGTGCCAAGTGACCACATGTTGGGAGGTGTTAAAGCGTCAATAGGTGACGACTGCCAAGAAAAGAAACTGTCTCGTTCCAGTGTTTTCGCACCTTCCGCACCTCTTCTGCTTCTCCTTATTGGTTTACATTTGTCAGAAAACTGCAGTCAGACCTGCAGAAGGGAGTGATTAAGGCAAGACTTTGACATCGACAACAGCATCCGTGAAAATACGGTTTGCTCGGGTGAGAGGGCAACTTTAGTCGAAGCTTTTCGTACTTCAGTGGAGGGAACGAAATACACTGCAACTCAAAACCACGAGCACAATCTTTCGGCTCGTAAAATCTGTCACCAGCCTTGAGCACATTGTTTGTATCTCTGCACATCTGCTCAGAGGTGGTTTTGGCACCCGCAAAATGAAATCTCAAGCAGACATATTCAGTAGCGTGGGGGGCTGATTGCTCCGGCGTGCTCACAGCATCTTGATGATCTTTGGCAAGGAAACCCGTGAAAGAAACAATCACTCATAACTTTGCTAATGACCACGTATTAACCTCCTGCCAAATGAATAATGTCCACTATCAGATTTGGCAAAGCGAAGCGAACCCTTCCTCTGCCATTCTAATTCTTGAAACGTTGTTGTCTGAAATTCTAATTTGTGGACCTTCATTCACACACTTCTTCAGTTTTGTTGTTGACTTCAGAAAGGAACGTGGAAGAAAAAAATTCGTATGGACCGCCGTGTCACTCCACTTTCAGGTGGAACCAGGATTTTTGTTTTGACTTCCATTTTTGTGCAGATCCCAGTTTGTTTGTTGCGTGTGCAAGGAAACTGTCACATCCAGATTCACGTTGAACACGAGTTTGAAAATGCGGAATCCGCCCGAGGAAGATTTTGCCAGTGCAGTGACAATGATGGACAGATGTTTTTTCTTTTTATTGAAGTGGCTGCCAATACAAACTGTGTCTGCGGCACGGAACGGGTTAATTGAATATCCACAAAATCTGATTTGGCAAGGACGCTTTCAATAAATAGATTAACTTTGTTTGTAAATTTGAGCTCAGCTTGCGAGATCCAATCAAGAGTTCTGAGCTCCGAGCGATTTCGGGGCACCGAACTTTGCGTGTCTCTGATTGAGAAATGCTGAAATGACTGCGTTGAAGTTGCTCTGGCAATGCAGCAGGTCCGTCAGTGTTATTTTCTAATTCAATCTGCATATCACTTTTGTCGAAGACTTTTAAATTCAGGTTCTCAAGCCTGTACTGGTGGACTCCATCACGTCCGGTCTTTGTTGTCAAGTTTGGTCCTTGTGACCAGGCGTTCTCCGTGTGTTGGTTCGTTGAACATGTGCTTGTGGTTCTTTTTTCGAAGTAATGCATCCGAGTGTTAGCCATAAAATGCACAACGTTTTCTCGTTGAAAACAAAGTTGAACAGAAATAAAAAAGTTTCTGGAGTTGATCGGGGCCGCCATTGACCGGACTCGCCTCCGCGTCGGCTCTCGCGTCGAGCAGCGCAGGAGGAACCTGGACGTCGTCCGGACCTCCAGCCCCCACCTACTGATGAAACATCGCAATGGATTCCGGCATGCGAAACGTATATTATTGTTGCTGCCCTTATTGGCTGTTCAGTTTGAATAGGAAGATAGGGGATCGTTAGACGCGTAATGAATGTGTAATTGTTGCGTTAATAGAGCGTTCTCATGGAAAGTACTGTGTGTGCAGACCATAAGTACTCAGTTGAGAAAAAGGTGGGAGGGAAGGCACAGACAAAACTCATGAAGCTGAAAAAAAAATTTGCCTTCAACTCGGCAGAAAGTTTCAAAGTGCCTCGCACAGCTTTGTGTCAGGTTGACAGGAACTTTCAAGGTGGGTGGATCTTCGGGAATTCAAGAAGCCTTCATTCGGTTTCTTCGCAACTGCTCCACTTATGCCCAACAGATCGTATTGAGAAGAAAAGCTCGAAGTGTGAGGACTGGAGTGCACTGAAGAATCTCTGTGCGTCCTGCTGTTGTGGACGTGTCCCGCTCGTCGTCACTCTTGGAAACTAATGAGCGTCTCATGACAACGGGATCAATCTCGACTCGGTGTCTTTACCTGCAGCTTCTTTTGTTCTTCCTGATCAATACGCTTTGTTGCCTTTATGTGCTCAGCTTATAAAAAATGTCAGAGTCAATAACACGGTGTATCTTTGATCAGCAAATGTCACTCGTATTGACTCTTCTTGCAAAACTCTTGGCTTTGAGGGAACCTTTTGTCTCAGTTGGATCTCCCGTTGTCAGACTTTTTGGTTGCTTTTCGCATTTTTGGGCAAGAAGGATTCAAAGGTTTTTCTTCTCAGAATTTAATTGTCAGTTCAAGGGAGAGAGTTCAAGCAAAGGGATGTGTTCACTTGCACTTAGCAAACATTTCCTGATGTCCACAGTTCATGCTGATATAATTGTTTTCACATTTTTTGTGTTGTGCCACCTGAGTTCTTTTTTCTGCAAAACAGCGGTCTGTGACACCACTGGGGACTCGGTGCGTTGTTTGAAGTTGCTGCTTCACAGGACTGAGGGATGGGCGGGTGCACAGGTGCCGCGGATCTGTGATGAGAGACGATGAGACCGAATCACACAACAGCCAAGGTCAACATTGACACAGACTGCGATTGGTGGCGCGCGGCACGGGAGACGACCATCGTTCGAAGGATTTGGGGGGGGGGGGGGTGGAAGCGAAGAGCTTGACATCCTCTGACTCGGGCCATTTCTCGCGGTCAAGGGTCTTGTTTCCGTTGGTCACTTCTTCGTACCTTCAGTCGGGCTAAGTTTTTGAGTCCTTTTCCAGACAGATAGGAAGGCCGAAAACTGAACCATGATGTCATCAAATGTCGCCCGAATTAAAATGCGACATATTTGGAGTCTGTGTTTGGTGATGTGTGAGCAATCGGAGCTCCATCGAAGCGCGGAATCAATTGCAGCGTGCGAAGGAGAGGAAATGAGGAGGAGAGGCTCAGAGGCGGCGGAGGAAGCGGCATCTTGAGCTCATTGCGCGCTCGGCTGGAAGGGCGCCGCTTCCGCCCAACCCGGCTTGAAAGCGACGGGATAGTTGAGGCGTTCCGACTCATGTGCCGCTCAGTTGCGGAGGTTGCGAGCAAAGACCGAGGTCGCTCACGCAGATTAAACTAATCGAAGCGTTCGTTGCTGATGTCTCTTGCATTTTTACTGTTCTGTGAAAATTACGAGCAGCTTCGAGAATCGTCTCTGACTGAACTGCAGGTTGGTTTCCTGTGCATCACATTTCAAGCTCGACGAGCCCAGTCGTTTGGTTGATCAGTTGTGGGTTTGACCATTGTTCTCGCAAACAAATTCTCAGCGAACAAATGTCAGGCGCTGGGGGCACAGATGCTGGCTTGGTGGCAAACTCGCGTCTTGTGCAGAGGATTTTTGGTGCCCAAGTTTGGAGCGTGGACACCTCTTGGCTGTTCAGCCACAACGTTCTGTTTTGGTGAATCAAGTGAGCGTCGGAAGTCGGCGCTGTAGTAGATGTGACGTCCCAGTCTGCGATGTGTGTTCAGTGCCTCCTTGTCTATTTTGCGTGCAGTCGAGTCCGGGCAGCGGCGTCAAGAGTCCGACGAAGCTGCCGCAGTTCTACGCCGCCGCGGGCATGCTACCGCCGCCGCCGCCGCCGCCCGTCGCGAGGCCCGTCGCCATCATCAAGACGTCCGAAGGCGACGCCGTCGTCACGGCCGCCGTCAGCGACGCGCAGGGACCCGGTGAGGCCGCCGAATGTATGTCAGAACAAACGAGATCGCTGACAAGGATATTGCAGTATGTTGTTTTTCAGCGGCAAGCTACGAATGTGTTGGAAGGCAAACTCTTATTGTTTGCGTTTTTCGTCCCAGTTGCGACGGTTATCAGCAGCAGCACGAGTAGCGGCAGCGGCAACAGTGGAAGCAACGGCAACAATTCCGGCGGCACGAGTTCACCGCCAGCGACGACGCCTGTGAACCGCAGCGGCCTCGTGTCGAGTCCGTTCACCGTGCTGGGGCGCGGCGAGCACGCCTTCACACACATACACCCGCAGCCTCCACAGGTCAGTGTCGCACACGGACACACGATCGCCACAACACACACACTCGTCACGTACGTGCGTTCAGTTCACACACACACACACACACACACACACACACACACACACACTCACACACACACACACACTCACACACTCACACACACAGAGGAAAAAAACACGGATGTCAGGCTGAAGACATGTCTGAAGGGCAATAAAACTCTTGATAATTTCTCCGGTTTCCAGAAGCTCAAGGATTTCTCGCTGCGAGATTGATGTGACACACACACACACACACACACACACACACACACACACACACACACACACACACACCATTATTTCAGAGAACAGTCCATTCACATTTAAAACATTTCTCCAAGCATTCAACTGCAGCGGAAAAAAAGATTCTTTGCGACTTCTAAAGGGCAGAGCAAACAGGAAACCCGTTGGCTTTTGACCCAATCAAAGAGCATCCGAGGTCCCTTTTCTCTGCAAAAGCTGAGAGTCAAGGGTCGGAACCGCGGTGGACATGGTGTTGGCAGGTGAACAAAGCGAGGGTCTCGCGCCTGTGATTATGGCGAACAACAGATTGTTGTAAGGTGCAGCCAGTCGCTGATTTCCACCACGTCATTAAAGCATAAAGGAGTCCGCAATAACGACCCTCACTGCCGAGACGGAGCACCATGTCGCATGACCCCTGCACATTGTCCAGTGGTGACCGCACACACCGCACTCAAACGGACCCTTTTTGGTTCAATCTTTGTTGTGCTTATTTTGACATGTGAATGAAGAATGGGCATTTAACTGATAGTTATCCAGTGGTGTAAGTTGTTTGGCGGACTTTGTTGTCCTGTATGTCTGTTGTCCATTGTGGTTCAGCGAGTGGCCGAACGTTGCATCAAAACAAATATGGTAAGACGCATCGGTGGCGGGCTGTTGTCGCCTGTTTGAAGACGATGATTTACGAGGTTCCCCTGTCACTGGGAGTCGCAATTAGTGATTCAAATTTGGACGGACTCCTGCCAGTACCCGGGATGAAAGTTTCACGCACTTCACAACGAGAGTTTGATTTAATTCGGGTTTGAATTTTGAAATTGTGGCGCTGATTGTTGGCACAGGCCAGCAGGGTGTCGTGGAAGCTGCTGTGAAAACTGGATTTAGTTTTTAAGCGTGTGGTCGCCCGGAGGGCCGTGTACCACACGCTTAATGTAATCACCATCAGTCTGTATGTGTGTCTGTCTGTGTGTGTAACGCGGGTCAAACTTGGGGGGGGGGTGGACCTACTTTGGGAACAATGGTCAGTGAGCATCACTGATCATTGTACTGATCATTCA
>JAAUXT010080331.1_pt1 | contig 28355 bp, 27 predicted proteins | sample 7278171 | NCBI WGS metagenome assembly JAAUXT01 (sample SAMN14350112, study PRJNA611818) | marine sediment metagenome | isolation source: surface marine sediment (1.8m) | place: French Polynesia: Moorea | collected 2018-08
AATGTTTGGAGAAAAGCTGAGGACACAAGCTTGGGACACTCTGAGAGGAGAGGTTCTTGCACGCAAAGACAATAGAAAATCGAAAGCAACGACCAGCATCGTGCTAGATCGGTGTTTGAGGGGTGGCGCACGTCGCGCCAACGCCACCGTCAAACAGAGCACCATGCATGCATTTCCATGCAAAATTTTGTCGTCGTGCATTTCATTCAGTCCTCAGTGGCGTTCTGACATGGTCAAACTTCGCGCTACGTCGCCCATAGGACGTCATTATGGTGTGACGTCATCACGGCGACGTCATCACGGCATGACGCACACAACGTGAAGCAGCGTCACAACACGCGAGCTCTCCCTCCTCGTGTCTCCCTCCTCCTGTGCCGCACTCAATGTGAATCAGCCCCACGCGCGTGTGTGTTCACTCCTCGTGTTTTGATGCAGTTCGATGGAGCGTGGAGCAATCTCCGCGCTGGAGATGTGCACGCGTCTCTGGGGCCTGTTGCCAAACACGGCGGCGCGAAGAATAAGCGATAGGGTTGGGCGCGCAGTGAGGCCAACACGTCAACACATAGGGAGCAATGAGCACTGCCGCACGGTGTCAACAAACACAAACTTTGATGTGTGAGAAACAAATCATCCGCGCCAACAAACGAGAGGCTTTCCGGCCATCGGTACAACCCCGCTCTCACTGACAAAATTTTTGCGTCTCAGAATTCAAGTGACCAGCAAACTGGATCCGTCCGTTTTCTCGCATTTGATGCATGTTCGTCAAAACAACCACAAAATCCCTGTGTCCAGCAGGTGTCATCAGAAACAATAAAATTGATCAATCGATAAGAGATCGAACTCACCGGATCAATTCCTCGCACAGAAAGGAACTTGGTTCGCTCCTCCAGTCCCTTCTTCTGTCCATCCTTCCCTCCTCCCTTCATGTCCTTCATTATTCTGTGTACCTCCGGCTTCAGTTGAGTGTTTCCTCTGTGGAATTCCAAACTTCTGCAAGTTTTTTAGTGTCTCTTTTTCTGCACTTCCCCCTGCGATGTCTTCAATACAGCCCCACCCACTCGCTCATCCGTGTCCTTCACACAGTCCAAAACCGAAGTCCCGGCGTCCTAACACATCCTGATCCAACGACGGGGAAAATCTCAATACACTCGTACTGACCTCAAAAATATGTGCAGGATCGTCTGGCTGTCCATGCAAACGAAACGAATGACGTCTCGAGTGGTGTGTACACGTACTTGCGGGAGTGTCACAAGTACGTCACGAGTATAGTGTTTGTGAGGCTCCTTTGATGATCAGTCGTCACAACACCACTTTTGTGCGCATTCCAAATGTGGTAAAATGTGCTCTACAAACATCCCTCTGATCTTCCGCACAGGTACCAAATACACCCAGTACGCTCAATACTCGTCCAGAACGTGTGGCCTCAACCCCCTCACTCCAACAGCGAGACTGTATCGTGACCTAGTTCCTGACACGTATATTTTACCTTCGTGTCATTTGAGCACGAATTCTGAACCCTGACGTCAAAATCTGAGACTTTTGGGAGAAGCACTGAACACTGCTCGTACTGTAGCACGGCCTGTAAATGTCAAAGCCTGTTGTCATCAAATGCTGTGAACATCGACGGTCGGTGCCAGCAGCAGACACGGTGGGGAGTGGGTCTCTATTCGTGTCGGCGGCCGAGGCGCGTTCGAAGCACAACACCGTCGACTGCCCCCCGAGGCACGCACGCAGATGGGTTCGGTAAAAATTCTCTGGGAGAAGACAGGTCTGCACGGTCCTGCATTTGCCAAATGCAAACGCAAAGAAAAACACATCAGGACTTGACAATTGAGGAGACAGAGAAGTCTTGATCATCTTGATTTGAACATTGTTGCGATGGTTGTTCGACCAGTAAATCGAACTGGCCTTCAGTTGGAAAATTCCTCGCTCTCTGTCACGCCGTCTTGCCACGTGCTCTTGATAACGAACCAAAACATGCGCCACACAGCCAAAAATGTACGCTTTCCCAAAACTGTTGGAAATACCAAATTTGGAGTTCGTTTGTTCGCGCTTGATTCAAAGTCCCAAAATGGAATTTTTTGTCGTGTTCTTGTCACAGGCCAACAGAGATACTTGATCAAAGAAGGCGCTGTGTGCGTGTGCGTGTATGTGTGTGTGTGTGTGTGCGTGCGTCCGTTCGAATTGTCGAATACAGCCAATTCTGCTCGTATGTTGACACATTTTTGAAAGTTTTCAAGACAACGTTCAAAAGAGCGCTTTGTGAGAGCACCATATTTGGGAGTGTCTCCTTGCTCGGCTGCGCGCCAACCCAAACACCAAACTTTCCGCCACGTGCAACTTTCCGCACTCGATGGAAATTTGAGAGGAAAGTTGATCGTGACTTCCAAGCAATGAGACGTTTTGCTGAACAGGCATTATGAGGCGTATCGCAGGGACGGCCCAGGGCGTCGAACGCCTTCGATAAATTTGGAAAAGCTATTTTTGGCTCACAAGAGCCAAAGGTGTTTTGATACAGTTTGGAGAGTAAACCGTCTCATGAACTTGGGAGTGATCATCTTTGACCACATCAAATTTCTTCAGAATCCAGGGGCCACCAAACGTTCCCCAGGGACCCACAGGGGCGCCCGACCCTCGAGAGGCGGCTCCAATGTATATTCGATCCGCACTGCAGTGCGGAAATATTACACCTGGAAAAGTCCACTCGAGCACATGTCAAAATCCAGGGGCGTATCTGGATGTGGAAATGTGGAAATGTGTCCTGTAATGTTTTTGGCCAAAGGGCCCGTTTCACACTGAATGCGCCGTGCGTTGTGTCTGAGCAGGATTGAACATCCACTGCCCAACAAAGCTGACGCGTGCGCGATGTGTGACGCGCTGCTGCAAGACGTGACGCATGTTGTGTGAAAAGGGTCTGAGAAAACTGAGGTTTGGTTCTGTTTGGTTCCAATGAAGAAGCATTTCGACACAAAATCAATGGAACAGGTTGGATCAGCAAAAACTCCACTCTGCACAGAAACAAACAAAAGAGAAACAGCAGTGAAACTTTGGTCTCATTTGGTGGTGTACGAGAGGATTTGTACAGATCCAACATGCACAGAAGATTTTTCTGCAATTGTCCACCGCTTTGAGGCCAACTGACCATTGTTGACCAAAGTCAAAAGGACCATGTTGTCTGTAGGCGACTACACAGTGGACACGGAGGCCCTGGTCGGACAGAGCTGCGTCGGATCCACGCTTCCAGCGACCCACAAAAATGGCGCTAAGGCCGCAGCCAAGAGACTCAAGGTCAAAGACCCTGGGGAGGCCGCCGTCACCATGGCGACGCTGCAGAGCGTCAGGACGTTACGTCATGACAATGTCGTCACGGTGCTGGACGCGCTCAGGGAGGGGCTGGAGGTATGGGAGTTCACCGTGTGGTGTGAGCAGGGGAACCTGGAGGACTGGCTGAGACTGAGGGTGAAGGAGGAGGGGGCGGCAGGAGCCACGGTGCTGGAGAAACTCAGGTCAGGGTGCACGCACGCACACACATCACACACGCACATTCTTGCCTTGTCGGTCTCTCTCTTCTGTCTCTATCTGTGTCCTCGATCTCTCTCAAAGCTTTGTCTCTGCCACTCTCCATCGAGAGAACACACGTACACATACACACACTCTGTCTCTCACCAACGTACACACACACACACACACACACACACACACACACACACACACTCATGCTCACAACTCAAGTCGTTTCTGCACTGAATGCGCTGTGCCTTCACCATGTCAACACAGAGTCTTGCCGTGCGTGGCCAGTACGGCGCCCAGTCTGTGTGGAACGTTCTATCTCAATCACTCAATCACGACGTGACCCGCCCTCATGACGCGTCCGCTATTATCACCCACCTTCAGGCTTATGATGGATGTGAGTCGCGGAGTCGAACATCTCCACCGGAACAACCTGGTTCACGCCAACATCAAGCCGTCTAACATCCTCGTCTTCTGCGAGCCACTTCCGGCGCACGGAAAGCGACTTCCGGTTTCCGGCTGCCGACTTCCGGTGTCGGAGGAGCGACATCTGGTCGCCAAGCTGACGGGCATCGGCTGCAGCCTCGCAGCGACAGCAGAACCACCCGTAGAATCAACGCCTCCAGCATCCGTAGCAACGCCATCAGATCTCATAGCAACTCCTCCAGCCGCCATAGCAACATCAGCAACCAACATAGCAGCACCTGTTGGACCCGTAGCAACGCCTGCAGCACCCACCGCGACTTCCGCGGTCCCCATGGCATCGTCAGCAACCCCAATAGCAACACCTGCAGTACCCATAGCTACGCCCGCCACACCCGAAACAACGCCTGCAGGCGACATCGCACGCGCCCAGGCCTTCAAGCCTCCCGAGCTCTTCCAGCGAATCGAACAGCCCAACCTGGAGCTGCACAGGAACGTGGACGTGTACGCGGCGGGCCTTACCTTCCTCGCCGTGATCCAGGAGAACCACTCGGTTAGTGAGCACCAGGGGACGTCTTCTCTCCAGGGGAGCCAGATGTGCGTGTGTGTGCGTGCGTGATAGTATCAGGTCCGTTGGGTGCAAAATTGTCGTTTCAAGTTGGGGTCTCTTCGCTCGGACTCGAATCAGACATTGGTTTTGTTTGATCCCCACGCAAGCCCAGTCTTGGGTCCGTGGGCGCAAACTGTGGAAATTACGAGTTGTTACACCCTGGGTTGGATACTGCTCAGGAGTGGGTCAGTCACCGAGAGACTCCTGGGCCTCCAAGGGGCCCTGGATCTACCCCTAGCGTCTGCTTCACAGTGATGACGTCAGAAAACGCGCGTTCACTGCAGGACGCGACGCCATTGGTGGCGCGGATCGAGACGCCAAGTGAAGCGTCAGAGCTGCGTCAGCCAATAGGGGAGCTCATCTGGGCGCGGAGGAAACACCGTGTCACCCCATTGGACGCCGTCAGGGTGCAGCCTGCGTCACGTGACGATGATGATGAGGTACGGATGCTGCACACTATCGTGGGGTTCCGTGAAGAAGACGCACAAGAAGCGCCACAACATTTGCCTCCAAATATTTTGTCACTAAGATTCTGAGCTCATCGCAATGCTCCTGTTCGTTTGATGCTCCCTTTTTATGGGCGATAAGATGCGTCTTGCACACGGGACTACACGGTCCGTTCTGCGCTGTGCGAAGCTCTCGAAGGCTCAAAACAAGGGGGCGGGCCAGATCCATACCTCCTGGATCCGCTCGAGGATTCAGTTGCGGGGTGGGGGGCGGTACTGAGGCATTGGGCCTTCTTATTCCAGCAAAAATACTTTCACGCAAGGACCAGGTACCCTCCAGACACCCTGAATACTGCGCTGTGGACACGAAACGTTCACGCGGTCAACAAGCACAAACACAGTTGGGAGTTGCCTTTACCCCTGGAGACAGAACCCACCCAGAACGATCAGTTCAGGGGGTGTTTGTTTTCTGTTCAAAAGGAGCGTATCAAGGTGCACTTTCTGAGGGAGCCCACGAGCCGTGGCCCACCCACCTGAATCCAGGATTGTCTTCGCTAGTGCTTGCTGCTTCATACGGGTCATCTTGCTGCTGTAGTTGCGAATACAGTATTTCAGGGGCGGATCCAGGATCAACTTGAAGGGAAATATTCCTTTTTGTGATCCAATTTCGAACGAAAAAGTCCTTTTTGTGCTTGAACATTCTTGGCTCAGAGGACTTGGCTCCCAGGGTGTTGCTGGATCCGCTTCTGATGTTTTCAGAAACAAGTAAAGAACACATCCATGACTGATGTTGTTTTGGGTTTTGTGACAGGAAAACAACTGTGTAGACAGCATCAAAGAACTGCATTTGAGGCAACCGGTATCATTTTGAAACCACACACACAGGATCACAGAGAAATAACACCATTCGCTGTGCCTCTCATTTGTTGTTTCATCCCATTGAAGTCCATCTCCAACAAAAGCTCTGCTTCCCTGTGAGGAGGCCCACTTCTACAGCTGCATTGCTCAGTCACACTTGCCCTCTTTTGGACTTGTCACTTGTGAAGTACAGTTATCATGAATTTCACAAACAAAGTTTCATCACCAATATCATCATAGAGGATTCGGCCTTCATTGGCAGCTCAGGGGTCCAGCATGGAACAATCAATGGCAAACACATTGCATTATCTGTGAGAAGATGTGATTTCATTTTGACCAAACACAGCAAGCCTCCTCCTCTTGGGGCACTAGTATATCTTGAAAACAGTATGATGTCTGCATCTGACGTGACCTTTGATGCATCTGAATCCACTTCAGCACCAATGTCTTTGGTTTATATCCTGTTCCCTGTTGCAATTATCTTCAACAAGACAAGTATGATGTGCCCAGTTTCATTCGATGTCAGGGTAAAATATGACAAGATGCTTGACTGGTCCTGTGAACAGATGTGTGAGAACAACACGTTTTCCTTGGGAGGGGCAAGTGTGGCTTTCAGTGGGTTTGTGAACCAAAGCAACTTTTCTAGAAGTATGGATCTGACTGTCAGCCACAAGAATCCAGTCTGCTACCCTTGCCCAGTGGGAGCCATTTGTGAAGACGGAGGAGGCATCAGGTCTTTACCAAACTATTGGGGATACAAAGATGACAATGACTTTGTTACGATGATTAGATGTCCTGATGGCTACTGTTGTACAGATTATGAAACATGTGACAGCATGAATTCATGTCAAACCAAAAGAAGTGGAACTCTCTGTGGAAGTTGTGAAAAGAACTGGACTGAATCACTGTTTGACCCAAAGTGTGTTTCTGCTGACAAATGTCAACGTGGGCTGATTTTGACACTGTATTTGTTCTGTGTTTGGACTTATGTGGCACTTCTGCTCAGCAGGAGGGCCATAAAAGATCTGGCAACAAATTTAGGCAACATTTTGGTCAGAAGATGTGTTGAACAGGGAGGTAACAGGAACAAAAATACTGAGGACAAAGGAGAAATATTCAGTGACAACAAGAAACAAGAGAATAAACAATTGGAGCTTGCAATCTTCAAAGGCGCAAGAGATGATAATGATGAAACTGACCGCTCAAACGTTCCAGAAGCTAGTGATAAGGAGCAGCAAGACACAGAAATCCAGACCAAGAGAACGTCTTCCTTTTCTGAAGAAAACTCTGACACACAGTCCAAAACAGATGAAGACAGTGGCATGAAATACATGCAGATCTTGTTCTACTATGTCCAAGATGCAAGTCTATTCAAAGTCCAAGTTCCAAATGAACAGCAGAAAGGCAAAAGTCTGATCATCAAAATTATAGAATTTTCTCCAGAGGTTATGAGCAGTGTCTACACCAGTGTGACAAATTTGTGCTTCTGTGAAGACACAACAGCTGTGACCAAGATTATTTTCAAGTGTCTCTTTGGTCCTTCTGTCATGCTCTGTCTCCTTTTTTTGTACTTGTTACAAAATTTCATTGTGAGATTTTTCCAAACTGACCCAAAGTTTTGGGAGTGTCTGAAATCATGTTTGCTTCAGGCATTTCTTGTTACTATGTTGTTTTGTTATCAGAAAATTGTCACAGGAGTCTTTACACTTGTTCAGTGTGTTGATGTTGGGGATGAGAAAGTTTTGTACATTCAAGGTGACATAGTGTGCTACACCTGGTGGCAGATTATGATAAAGGTTTACATTTGTCTGAGTGTTGTCCCTGTTTTCCTTGTTTTGTCCCATTATCCATTCTCTGTGCAGGACAAGGCCATGTCAGTGAGGATGTTTGTGTTGGCTTGTTTGTTACCTCTTCCTGTCATGATCGTTCAGTGTGTGCAAAGTTGCAGTGAACCTCAAAAGACTGATGACACCAAGAATGGTAGCATGAGTTCCAGGGAGTCAAGTAACAACAGTGAGTCAGCCATTGGCTCTGAGCAACAGGCAGTAGAACAAGTACCTCGAACCCCACAAACCAGGGATTCACAGCAAGATACTGCTGATTCTGACCAGAGTGTGGAAGATATACTGCATACCTTGCTTCACCATTACAGAACCTTGAAAGTTTGGGGTGTCCAATTCACATGGCTGGGTGTTCACAAGTTGTACAGAATATCATTGGTGGCATGCAACACTTACATCACTGACCCTGTAACCAAACTGTTCACCATGTCTGGTGCATTGGTTGTCATCACCTTTGCTAATATGGTATTGATGCCCTACAAGGACCAAAAAGCCAACATGACAGCATCTTTCTCCTACATGGCAAATATCTGTATTGCACTTATCAATGTGATCAAGTCAGGAATGGTTTTATATGGATGTCAGACAAACTGTCAACACAGAAACATACTTCTAGAATATCTGGGGATTTGTGAGACTATCTTGTTGGTTTATGTTCCAATAATTGCTCTGTGTCTCTGGCTTCTTGCCAAGGGTGCCAAGAAATGCAAATGTCAAGATAAACAACTACAGAACTGCGGATTCTAACCTCTATAGGTCTGTGTTCTTTGTGGCAACAGCAACTGAAGCATCACTGGGCACTTGTGTAGCTTGTTGAACTGTTTTGGAGAAACCTAGCAACATTGTTTGTTACACACTCCACTCAGTGTATGTCTTCTCAGTCCCAGAAGACAAAGCCTGAGTGTCTTTCTGAGCTCTCAATGGTGGGTGAAGACTTCTCCTGAGGAGGGAGGGTTGTGGAGAGCACAATGTGGAACAGCAACACTCTACAGTCTCTGTCAAAGAACATGATGAAAGTTTCTTGGATGAGGTTTGGTTGTTATTCTCCAGTTTTGTAGCAGGCATAGCTGGATGTTGTCTCTGTTGTCCATTTGGCGACTGGTCAATGTGAGATTTTGTTTGCAACTGGGAAAATGGAGCCCAGTTTGGTTGTTTCTATCTTTGGTGGAGATATGATTTTCCAAAATTTGATGATGCTCTGAAGAGTTAATTGTTTCAGCAATTCATAAAACTAATAAATAATGTGTCAACTCCTCTGGTCTTGATGAGAAAATGGCTTTGAGACAAAACACTGTTTTTCTTCAAGAACCTTTCTTCTTGTTTTCTGCCATACATGTGGGTGAGGTACTTGTTTCACAATAAATGCTCCCTATAATTCTCCCTAGAAATGTGACACCAGTCCGACTGTCCTGGCCTCTCGAGGGTCACGAGTGTTGTTTGTGAACGGAGGTGACATGTGTGACTCGAAAGAGACCAAGCTGGAGACCAGAGGAGGCCTTGTGAGCTGCACTCTCTTGAGGGCGGGGGAGGGGGGAGATCTTCGGGCTGTGGCCCGAACTCCAACAGGTAGTGAGCAAATTTACACAGGTCGAGAAATCAGGGAACTTTGTGCATAAATGTACAGGGCTTGGCGACAAAACCGGCGCGGCGCCCCTTTGGGGAGCAGGCCCCATGTCACATTGGATCTGACAGACAGACAGACAGACAGACAGACAGACACACACACACACACACACACACACACACACACACAAACGCACCCTTGCTCCTGCAGGATGAGGAGGAGGCCCGGGTGTGGACCGACGTGAGGCGGGTGCTGCGGCGCATGACGCACGTGGAGCCCCGGGAGCGCCTCCCCGCCGCGCGGGTCGTGCAGAGCCTCACCGGGATCCTCCTCGCCCTGCAGGGGGCAACACAGGTCAGTATGAGCGGACTGTCCAGCAGAGGGAACATACGACAGGAGCTCATCGCAGAGACGTGTCACATTCACCTGATTATCAGTCTCAGTTCAGTCCTGAGTCTGGCTCTTTGGGAGCAGCATTTCCTGCTGGAAAGTGCTGCTCATCTCACAAAGGACCACTCCAAGTGCTGCTCCAAGTGCTGCTCCCGAAGAGCTGGTGGACTTCAAACTCGTGCTTCAGGTGTGGTACTTTGCACAGTGTGTGTATAGCCACAGAATCAGGACTGAACTAAAACTGAGACTGAGTAACAGGAGGCCGGGGCCGCTCTTTCGCAGAGTCCAACCCAACTATGAAGGATTCAGAACAGCATGTTGCGCCAAAGGAAAGAAAGATGGATGCAAATCAAAGAAACGTTTGGGTGTGGTGTGGTGGCACCTGACACAAGCAGGAAAACGGGTACGCACACAAGAGAACTGATTGTGCGTTGCTTGGAAACAACACGGACCTTCAAACGCTCCTGAAAACGAAGGACGCACAGTTTTCAAAAGAACCAAAAACGTCTTGACGTCTCACAGAGACAATCACCAACAAATTTAAGTCGGGTGTGTCGAAGCCTTTAGGTTGGGGGGGGGGGGAGCTCCCATTTTTTGAGACGAGTACCTGAATGTTGTTTTGCCTGTGGGGACAAGTGGGGCAAAACCATTTTCCTCGAGGATTTCGGAGCAGCTTGGCCTAGATCCCTTGGAAAAAACACGGGCTGTGTACGACCCTGTTCAATGTTGCTGAAACTCGCTATTTCAGGAGCCGCAGCTTCCCCAGGTCCCTGAAGCAAAACGAGGCAGCCTCACTGCGCGCGGAGACACGAGGGGGCGCCTCAGTCTCAGCGCAGGAAGTGACGTCACCGGAAGCGAGAGGAGGGTGTCGGGAACCATGCGCAGACTCAGGGACCTCCTCGCCATGCGCAGGTCCAAGGGCAAGAGCAAGGGTCCGGCAGCCTCGATCCAGGTGAGTCTGAGTCCGTGTTGGCATGGGTCATATTCAGAATGTCCAGGTGCAGCGTTTGGAGAATTTGCAAACTCGCAATCACACGTGGTTTTTTTTTTTTTGGGGGGGGGGGTGCGGAGGCACAAATGAAAAAAGCTCGAGAGTGTTGGAGGGGCCGTGGATACAACTAGCATGCACTTGGGATTTCCTTCCGGTTGTTGCAGGCTGACCACACGGTGGCGCTGCGGCTGGAGGCGACGCACGACACCGGACTCGTGTCCTGGACCCACACCCGACTCACCGCACTGCTCCCGAGCGGGACCCAGAACAGTGACACCGGAACGCTGGTCCTCTGGGGGAAATCCACACAAGATGGCGCTGCCGCGTTCCACGTGTTCCAGGGCCACGTGGGAGGCTGGAGGAAACTGACTCACCTCCCGGGGGTCTGTGCGCACGACGTATGCGTCAACATCAAGGGGATCAGGGTGGTGGGACAGGACCTGCTGTCCATCAGCTGTAGGGACTGTGGGGAGATTCGTCTGGGAAATGTCCACACAGGGGACATCACAACGGCTTTCTACGGGTCAAGGGCATCTCTAGGGGCCACGTGCCTGGGAGCCGGAAGTCACGTTTTTGTGGCTCTTCTGGGTAAGGAGGTAACCGTCGTCCAGTTGGATGCGTCCACAGCGAAGTTCAAGCCACAGAAGAATGTCCGGTGTGGCGGGAAAAGTGCGTCAGTTATCTGTCACATCCCAGGGCACAATCTTATTGTGGTCTGTGGAGGTGGTGTCGGCGAGTGTGCATCCAATGGCGCAAGGCATGCCGGGTCCAGGCACTCGGGGTGGGTCCGAGCTGTGTCCTGTGAGAACGGGAAGGCGGTGTGGGAGGTGCGGGACCCTGTGGAGGGTGCACCTTGCAGCCCCGTGGCCGTGGCCCACTGCCCGGAGTTCGACACCCTCCTCATAGCCGACGGGGCGGGAGGGAGGGTCGTGGTCCTGGGGGCCTGGGATGGGTCCCTCAGGCAGGTCCTGACCCTGGGGGAGGAGGTGGGGGTTCTGCAGGGTCTGAGTCTCCTGCAGGATGATCAGGTTCTCCTGCTGCACAGCAAACAGGGGAAGCAGTATGTTTCATACTACTCTGTGTACTGATGGGCAGAAACTGAGTACCGTATCTACCTATGTGTTACATGCACTTTGTGTATTGAGTTCCGAAACTTGGGTGCGTCTTAGGCATGGGTATGAGATGGGACAGGCACTAGACAACGAAGGCAAAAATTGATGTACCTGCGTCTTACACTTCCAAGGATGTGACTGTTGATGGGTTTTCGTACTGCTGACGCGCGGTCGTTTTCTTGACGTCGGCGTCAAAATTTCAAATTGCACCTAATGGTGGAATTTTTGACGTCAGCCCATAAAACGACGGCGCGTCACCCTATGTGAAAACCACTTAAGACGGGTGAATACGGTGTCTGGACAAGGTCCGTGAGTCAGGTTGGGGGAGGAGGTGGGGATCAAGGGGGACAAGAAGAAACTTCGTGCGCTCCCTACACTTCGCTTTGCGCCCCAGTGTGTCTACTGCTCAAGGCATGTCGGTCCCCAAACCAATGCTAACCCAACATCCCACACAATGCTGCAAAAGTTACAAAGGTTTGCACCTGTGATGAGGTTGTGGGGAGCGAGGTTTTCGTTTGTTAGTAAAGTTTGTTGTTGGGATTGGAGACATTCTGACACCCCAAGCCCCAGATCCGCAAGAAGTTTCGCGCCAGATTGTTTTGTATTTTGGTGGTTTGTCCTTTGCAAATTCGAAATGTGTGTCGTGAGTAGCGAGCAAATATATTTGGAGTGTCAGGGGTCCGGACCCCTGGGGCCCCCTCTTCACGACCCGCCTCTGTTGTCTCTTGTGACTGTGCGTGGGGACATGTTGCGCGTTTGTTTACCTCGATCAGCTGATCAAGGAAAACAAACTCGTGGAGAGTCACAGGCGCCATCTGAAGGGAACTGTCGTTTTGCGGCGGTGCGCTGTGGAAGCGACAAGGTCCCAGGGTGTTTGGCGTTCGATTCGTTCTTCCGTCAATCCAGAATTGCTTTGGAATTGCACAAATGGAACAGGGTTGGTACAGTTGGTCCCGCTTATTTCCATAGTCAAAAAAGCAAAACTTTTCCATCCATATAAAGGAACATCAATTTATGCAGTGCCCCCTTATATCGATGTCTCACATGCAGCAATGAAACATTGATATAAGTGGGTACTGCATGCAGCAATGAGACATTGAAATATCTGGTTTCCGCTTAATTCAATCATCGGACATAAGACATGAGTCAGCTTTCACAGATTTGGAGATTTTCACTTTTATTTTTGGTTTCACACAGGAAGTTTTCACATGGGATGTGGGCTCACATGAACAAAGCTTCCCTCTTCCCTCATGTGACATGAGAGGTCCTCATTTTTTGTGTTCTTTCCTCTTATGTCACATGAGGGAGTCAGGGTTGAAGAAGGTCAAATCACACATTGTGCATAATAATGCACGCTGTAGATGAATTTCGTTGATGTGAGCCCACATCCTATTTTTGGATGCCATGACTCTGTCAATGAGACACAATGGGCACTTGTACTTGTACCCTATTTTGCCATCTGGTTTATCAACTCTGGTGGAAAGAGGCTTGTACACAATGCCTGGCTCTGGCTTGAGCATCCCTCCTTGTTCCACGGTGCCTGTTTCCACTTTGACACTCGGTCCTGGTTGATCGTTATCACCCTGTTCTTGTCCTCCTTCGACATCCCCCTCTTTCTTCATGGCAACTGCAACTGTACCCTCTCTCCTGTATGTGCTGCCCCTCGACTCTGTCTCACTCTGTGGAAAGAAGATTTTTCGACATTTATGACTCATGATACACTGGGAGTACATGGACAAAGTGTGAAATCTTTGACATGTGCAACAGGTTGAAAGAAATGGCTTCATGTACAGGTACTGTATGATGACATCATTATTAAGAATTAATACTCACCGCGCACATCATCTGACATAGAATATTTGGCAGTTCTTCTATGGTAGATCCTTTCACGGCGACTTCAACCATCACCAAGCCTTGCTCCTAGATTCTGAGCCCTTGTCGTATGAGCCTTATCCTGGATATTGCTTGATTTTTGATGGCATTCTTGGTTGGCTCCTCAAGGATATCCATGTCTGGTGCTTCAGCCTCATCTTTCTCAGTTGCCTCCATGCTCACATCTTCGTCATCACTGATAACGACACACCCTGTGAGCAGCCCAGCATCCTGCCATGACAGGGTAGGGTGCAGGTCTCTCTGTGGAAGATGTATACATATAGTACATGTACCTTCACTGATGATTTCGACATTTGTGACACATCACCAATGCATATAGTGCATTCCAAACCAGCAAATTTTCGACATTTACGACAGGTACTATTTTCATGTGGAGCACTGTTACATCATTGAAAACTTCTCTGTCATACATGTACTTGTACACAGAAACTTACCCCAAGAATTGGCACCTGTAGCATGGTATTGATTACTGGGTATATCATCAAATGAATCCATCAAATCTACAGGAAGACAAGGCAAAGCAGGTGTTGCTTCAGGAGTTTTCTCTTGTGTCAAGTCAACCAGGATGTTTTCTTCTTGTTCAGCATTGACTTCTTTCGATGTCCCCGGTTGAGGCCCTGTTTCCCCGGCCACTTTGCTCTTCTTCACGAGATATGCTTTTTCACTGGATTTCGACTGCTTAGCAGAGGGAGGTGTGCCATGGGGTCTGCTGGGTTTCTCTGTGCCACCTGGAGATGAATCTTTTGTTGGTGTGAAGAAACTCTTCAGTGATGTCTGTGAACCTGCAACTCGTTTCTGGAGCAGTTCTGTCTCAATACGATCCAAGCTGGAGCTGCTCACATTCTTCTTTGCAAGAAATCCGTGAACTTTGCTCAAAGCTGTGAGGAAGTCCACATTGGTTTCTATTGGTGCATCTTGTGGATCACACTCCTCCTCAGGCCCGTCTTCAACTTCATTCTCTTCATTTGTCTTCCCTTTTGCCATTTCCAGGATGTCCTCATCTGTCATTTCCACCGATGTTTCTTCATTGTCTTCCAATGCTGCAAACTCATCAAAGGTCATGGAGGAGTCCATTCTGTTGGCCACTGCTCTCCATTCATCATCTTCCATTCCTCTCTCCATTTCTGTGACAACTTCAGGACATGCAGCCTGTGGTTCATCTTTGGACATGAACAATGCCTTCTTGAAGCAGTTGTTGATGAGTTCTGGGGTCGTTCACCACCACACCCTCACTATGTTGTCTGTTGCTATCTTGATGTCCAGTTTCTTGGAGATGGCCTCCTTGTCATAACCCTCATCAAGGTACAGCATCAATTTGCATGCCAAGCTGGCTTTGTACTGCATCTTCACACTTCTCAGAATACCCTGGTCAAGTGGTTGAAGCTTCGAAGTTGTGTTGACCATCAGCAATTCAATTTGGATGTTTGAAAAGTCCTTCACGAAGTGCGAACTGACTTGGTCACACATGAGTAGAACCTTCCAGTTTTTCTTCTGCAGCTCAGAATTCCACTTTGTAAGGATCTGGGTGAAAATGGCAGTATTCATCCAAGCCTTTTTGCTGGAATAGTAATCGACCTGCATCTGCTCCGGGGTGATGCCATACTTCCTCTTGAGACACTGTGGTTTTGCGGACTTGCCGATCACAATTGCCTTTCTCTTGTCGCTGCTGCTCATATTTGTGATCAGGAGAAGGGTGAGCCGGGCTTTGTTCATCTTACTTCCACTGGGAGTGTCTTCGCGGAAGGTGAGAGTCGACCCTGGGAGCTGCTTGTAGTACAAAGCGGTTTCATCAGCATTGTATATGTCATCGGAATTCCAAGCCTTCAGAAGTGGGTGCAGAATTGTAGCTACGTAGTTGTTGGTGTCTGGACAATCTTCGCATTCCCCCTGGAACTTTTTGGAGACAATCCTGTTCTTTTTGCACATCCTGTATATGAATCTGTTGCTGGCCTTGAAGCCAGTAATACCCTTCTGCATAGCAAAACTGTAAAAAGAATAGAAATATTGATGTCACAAATGTTGTAAAACAGAGCACAAATTTACTGTAAAGATATGACTTATGAGTTGCAAATGTCGGAAGATTGCAGACACCTTTGAAGTCTGTGTGTACACGTTGCTCACAATAGTGAGTTGCAATTGTCGAAAGACTTTTAAACCCTTTGAAGTCTGAGAGTGCTCAAAATATTTTCAATGTACTATTGATGTTGAGCTGCACTACTGATGGCACGATCATACTTAATAGTGCCCTCTTTGAAGAAGTTCTGTTGTTCAATTTCTATTCATCTTGAGATGCACAATTAACTGTACAGTTGCAAAGGTTGAAAGAATACTTGTACCCTTTGAAGTACATGTAATACAGTAAAGTGCTCACTCTCACTCTCACTGTGTATGAGTTGAAAAGTTCTCAAAGATCTAACGCATGGAACTGAAGATATTAAATATTATTTTTACAAAAAAGTTCAAATTTCACAACTTACCTCTCAGCTTTCACAGCTATTATGCGATATGTTATCAGTGCTGTGTGATTTTTCTCTTAGTTGTTACGGATCCAGATGAGAAGGCATTTTTCAATTTCCTCATACTTGCTGGGTTGTCCACATTTTCTTTTCAGGACAATGCCTGAGTCTGCGAGCTTTCTGATCCCAGTCGCATTTTTTTTCCAAGTTGACAGTGTGGATTGCTTCAGTCCTGTGCTTTTGGTTATGTCAATCAATTTATCACCCAAATCAATATGATTCAATATTTTGATTTTGTCTTTCAAGCAATGAGCATGATGCTTGTGCCTCCCTGCCATGTTGAAGAGTGCTGCTCAAGTTTGGCAGGAAAACAGCTAGGGATAATCCCATTGGTCAAGACAATGAAGCTATCAAGGTTGCATCGAAAAAAAAACGGGTTTGTCTGTGGCACAGCACGTGATACTATCGATTTATGAGGAGGGCAAGTGCACTCAGTACATCGATATATCAGGACAGAAAACACAAAAAATCAAAATATGAGGGGCAAATGTTTTGACATTTGTGGCATTGATATAAAAGAGTGAAAAATCCATTTGGGCTGCAAAAACACATCAAAATAAGCAGAATATTGATATAAAAGAACATCAAATTATGCGGGGAGATCACAATGCTATTTAATATGGAAAAAAAGTAGGGTTTTTTTTTCATTGATATAGCGGGGTTATCGCTTTATGCGAGATCGTAATAGGCGGGCACTACTGTACAATTCATGGCATTCTGGATTCATCTTGACTATTCCACTCTGTTTGGCGGAAGGGCAATTCCAGAAGTGCAACGGAAAGGGCAGACTGGCAAAGGAACCCATAGCAAGTTGGTTTATGCAGGAGAGGGTGCACCGTGGGGCTGGGCTCGCCCTTCCTGTTGTGCGCCTCTGGTTCTCTTTCTCAGATGGCGTTTTGGATTTTGCATGCGTGTTGTGCATTTTCCAAGTCTAAGTTCGGGGGCCAAACAGGGCAGGCCCTTCACCAGGTCCTACGTTCAGTTTTGGAGGTCCCCAAGTGCCTGTGGGGAGTTTCGTCGCGCAGTTTCTCTGGGATGAGATTCTCAGGCGCCGTTGGTTGTGCGCTATGTGCCCAAAAGTGATTCGAATGGCTTCTTGTCAGGGTTTGTTATGTTGCTGCCCCCCACCCAAGCGAAGCATCCAGACCGTCCGGTGCCGGTGGAGGTGACCTCAAACTCAGCGTCTCAGTGTTGTACCCTCAGAGGTGTCTGGTTATCAGGTGCCGGTGCTGGTGGGTCGGCAAACAAAATTGAATGGGCGTGGGCGAGCCCCTAATTTCAACTTCCAAAATTCAAGACGTGAACACGAATTATCAGGTTTATTCTTGAAAACAGTCACAGCAAAAAGTGTCGTTGGTGTAAGAAGAAGACATGGTAGCCAACTTATGCCTGCCACACTTTCTTTGTTTTGGCATGTTTGAGACAGGACTTCAGTTCTGACACAATTATGAAGAAAATCAAAACCAAAAGGAACAAATTTTCAATGAGCTCCAGAACCATTAAAATTGAGAGATTTGACCCTTGGGGAACAATACCTTGATTCAGATAAAATGCTTTGAACAAGTTGATGACACCAACTAAACACAGCATCAGCAATGACAATATTTCTGTGCTGTTTGAAGCTGGATGAAGGAAAGGCTGTTTCTGATTCTGGTGCTGAAGGAAAATGATGCACAACAGTAAACACAGGCTGATTTGAATGACTTGGTTTGGTATAAGTTTTGTTGCTCCCAGTAGAAGTCTCCTCAGGATCATCACAGACTCCCAATATTGTGCAACATTGTTGGTAGTTCTGTAGGGGCCTTGTAAACATTGCAGTATGTGGCTGTGCAGACCTTCACTGTGTGTTGTTGTGGTCAGGCTATTCTCTTTTTCTGTGGGGTTGACCACAGCTGAACAATTCATTTTTGCCCAAAGAATAACACAAGGCAAAGGGAGAATGCAACCACAAAAGAAAAACCTGCAAGATATTGCTCTTTTCTTGAGCTGTTTTTGACCAATGACAAGCATGATTGGAAAGGGGACAACATAAACCACACAAAATACAACCATAAATACTTGCCACCAACTGAAACATGTGACTGTGCCGTCAAATTTCCACACTTGGTGACTGGCAATTTCCACACAAGTCAATGACACAAAGGCTTTGTAAGTAAAGCCAGCGTATGTGTACTTCACAATCTCAACAAATCCTTTCACAAACCTTTCTTCCAAAGAAACAAGAAGCTTGCTTCCTTTAGGTAGTTTCTGTTTGTGATAAAACTTCAAGACAGCAATCCCAATGGCAAAGGTAACCCAAGAAACATAAGTTCCCAGCAGAAATACAAAAGCAAGGATTGTTTTTATGGTCATGTCAAGGCCTTGGAAGGGACACATATCATGGGAAATAGTTGAAAGTTCTAAGTTCAGCACAAAGCTAATGTATTGACCAACTGATTTCAGTGTGTTTACAGAAGTGGCTTCAGAGTGTGTATCAATGTGCAACTTCATGAGTCCTGAAGCCTGAACAAAATACATGAGAATACCAAAGTAGCCTCTGTCAATATCACTCCCCTGCCAACTGTCATTGAAAGAAGTCTTTGTCTTTTGTTTACAAAATGCATGCAATGTTGCTGGAAACTTCATAATATCATCTTTGAAAGTGTACCACAGCATGTAAAGGGTGGCAGACACGACACTAATCAACCAGAAGAGCTGGGAGCCACATTCACTGTTTGCAACACATTTTGTGGAAAACATTGACAGGGAATAACCAGTTGAGCAACCACCACACAATGTTCCAGATCTATGGCTTGAGCAGGAATTATAGCTTTTGCAAGCAAGGTCACCTTCCCCTGAACAGCAATAACCAAGGGGACATTGAACAAATGTAAATGATTGTTGATCCCTGTATCCCCAGAAGTTTGGCTTGGACAACAAATTGCTTTCGGTGCAGTCTCCACCATAGGGACAGCTCATACAAGGGGCATCATTCAATAACCCTGCCTGATCAGAGATGGTTACATCACTCATGTTGTTCCAATATTCAATTTCATATATTCCATCTGTTGGCCTGTAGAATGAGGGTGAACATAGCTGGCACTTCATTGCAAATTTCTGCAAAGTAAAGTCACCTGACACAGCAGAGAATCTGAATTGGTTGACAGAAAGTAAAACATTCCAAGAAGGACATTGTGTTGTTGTGCTGGAAATTGTAATGAGTGAGTCATCTGAAGACACTTGAAGGTCAATAAGAGGTTTAGCAGCAACCTCAGAGCTGCACACAAACTGTGAACCCCGAATTGTTACATCTGAGAAAGCCAGAAGAAAAACAGAACCTGTTGACAACCCCTGTGTTGTGTTTGCAATGAAAGTGCTGTCAATGATAAAAAGTTCTATGTTTTCCTGTGATGTGAATATTGCCCCTCCACCATCCTCAGCAAAATTATCAACAAAGAAACTTTGCCTCACATGAATTTGCAGCACATTATAGCCTACAGGAACCTGTGTTGATGATACCAGATATACTGCACCACCATATGAATGAACATAAGGCATTCTGTAGACCGTGTTTCTGCAAAACTGTGAATTCAAAATTTGGACAGTATTTATGCTGTTTTTGTGGGGAACAGAAAAAACAATTTTCAGTGCTGCACCCTTGCCATATCTTCTGTTGTCAGTGAATTTGCAGTTAGAAATTGTTACTTGCATCCATGAATGAAGAAGGCCAGAATACAGCTTGGTCATCCGAATTCCTTGGTTTGAGTTGATCAAGGTAAATTCAAACATCTCTACAAACAGGTTTGGAGAGGACAGCAGGAACCTGCCATCATCCACTTCAGTGTTGCTTCCTTTGTTTGAGTTGTGAATTGTTACATTCAGAAAAACATGAGCAACTAAGTCTGCCACAGTGCGTTGTATTGTTGTGTTTTTGACCATGACCCACGCGAAGTGAGTGTCAACCACAAGGGAACATTTCAAAATCACGCTGCTGATAACATGCAGCTTGAAACTGAAGTTGTTCCTTCTTCTTTTGTTTGGAGAAATGTCTGTGTGCTCACTAGTGTCTATCATCATCAGGGTAGCACGTGCAGCTGGTTCGCTGCTGATAAGACAATCGTCAAACAGAACTTTGGAAAACACCAGGTCCAACTGTCCATGCTCAGAAGACCAGATGTCTTGCAAATTTTCAATTTTTGAACTCAAAAAGGAGGCATTGCAAAAATGAATATTTATATTTGAGAGAATTATTTCTGCTTGTACAAAATTCAGATTGTGCATCCTGATGGTGAGGCTGTTTGAATATGCTTGAAATGAAAGTGTGACAGTGCCCATAACTTGGCACTGTTGCAAGCATGTTATGGTTATTTCTCTTCTGAACTTCACCACACTTTGCTTTTGAATGTGGATAACTTTGTCCTGATGGCTTTCTTGCCATGTGGTGAGATAAATTTTATCGATGAGATAACTTTCATTTTTCAGGAGAGACATAAGCACAAAGTTGAGAGATTTGCATCTGAATTTCTGAGGCTGCTGAAGACACACCTCATCATCCACACTCCCATCTCCTTCATCCACCCACACTACATTTGTTCTGGAATGACCTTCTCCTGCAGAAGACAAAAGCTGTATATGATATTGCCTGTTTTCTGAGATTCCAAATTTTCTACCCAACGAATGCCTCAAATACAAAATTTCATTTGATTCGTATGAAAAGTGTTGTCTTCTACATAGAGGTTTTAGAATCCACAATGAGGACAACAAACCTCTGGAACTCTCCTCATGTGCCTGAAAATATGATTCCACAAAGAAATTTTTGCTGTTGTTCCAGCCAAGGAAACTGCAATTCCGGGTCTTTTCGTTGTTTTTGGTGAAAATGTTATTGTAATTTAGGCAGCCGAGACCATCACAAATCCATGACATTGGAATACACACTCTGTTATGGACACCACTACTTGCAGATACCAGACATTCTGTCATCTCAAATCTGTCACATGAACAGCTGAGTTCATCTGATCCCTGTGGACAGTCCATGTCACCATCACAAGTCCAGAAAAGGGGAATACAGGTACCTCTGTCCTCTTCACATGGCTGCAAGAAGAAGTTGAAAGAAACTTCCAACATTGTCAACTGGAAAATGGCGCAGCAGAAAAACGAAGACAACCACCTACTCCGGAGACAGGAAAACTGTTTCAGGTTTCAGTATTGTCACCTCACAAAAGAAACACCACCACAACCACAAGAACAACAACAAATGTACCTTCAGCAAATATCTTCCAAAAAAATTCTTTGAAACACACGGGTCATCACACAGTTGATCTGAACCATCTGGACATCTTCCCTTGTTTCCATCACACACAACACTGGACTGCATTGTCAAAGTTGTGTTTATTTTTGCAGATTGAACAACACAGTTGAACATTTGACACAAAACGGAAGCTTCATGTTTTGATTCAATTGAACAGAGATAAAACTCACCTGCACACATGTTTTGAGATCAGGACATTTCATGTAGTCACTGAGACACACATAATTTTCACAGTTCTCCTCATCAGTGCACCCTTTAATCTTGACACCATCACAAATAGCTTTGGGTTCAACGCATATATTTTCCTCTGCACACGTGATTTGTATCTGGTTGTGTGAACAGAAAGGGTGGCGAGCACAGTCTGCAAACAAGAGGGTTGGTCAGGAGCAGGGTGACGGAGAGTGTGTGTAGTAAGAACAGGGGTCAGAGTTAAATTGAAGAAAGACCTTACATTCTCCATCTGACCAGTCCTGACAAGAACGCATATTGTCAAAATCAAAACCAACACCACACAAAAACCTGATTTCCACACATTGTAAACCATCAGCACACTTGAAAGACTCTGGTGGACATGTCCACGTCCCACAGAATTCCTCATCTTCATCAGATTGGTCTGTGCACTGAGCAGTACCATCACATACGTCTGAAAGCTGCAGGCACTCATGACTCCCATTGCATTTCCAATACCCAACAGAGCAGCTCCATGTGGCACATACTTCTGGATCATGGTCAGAACCATCATTACATGAAGACAACATGGTATCTCCACAGACTTTCTCTTGTTTAATGCACTGGAAACCATTTGCACATTTCCAGGCTCCTGGAGCACAATCCCTGTGCCCACATACTTCTGAATCTTCATCAGATCCATCAAGGCAGTTCCACATCTCATCACAAACATTTTCTTCATCAATGCACAGTGCACCATCTTGACACATCCACTCCTCATTGTGATGAGTGCAACTGCAGTTCACTTCATCACTTCCATCAAGACAATTGGCATCACCATCACAGACATATTCTTCGCCAATGCATTGGATTTTGTCACTGCATTTCCACTTTCCCTGGAAGCAGGGTCTGTTCTCACACATTTCTGGGTCTTCATCTGAACCATCCCTGCAACCCCGCCAAGAAAAGCTATCACAAACATAACGCTCTGGTATACATTGTACCCCATCATAACACTTCCAAAACCCACTTGTGCAGTTCCAATCCGTACAAAAGGCAACATCCTCATCGGAGTTATCTCTGCATTGAGATGAATAAAAACAAAAGTATCTCTCCTGAATGCACTGTAAATTGTCAGCACATTTCTTGTATCCATCTGCACATTGGTGTTGGAGACAAAACTGATCATCATCATCTGACTCATCAGAACATTCAATCCAAGAGTTGTAATTGCACAAAACAGTGGAGTCTACACACTGAAAACCATTAGCACATTTGCTGTAGCCTTCTGTACAGTTCCACTGCCCACAATTCTCTTCATCTGATTTGTCATTGCAGAGCCAATCCCCATCACAAACTTCTGAAACAGGCAGACATTCTGTTCCATCTGCACATTTCCAGTGATCCTCTGCACAGGTACAGATCAGATGGCCCAATTTATCAGAACAGGGATCCTTGCTGCCACAATGAAAGTCTGGCACACACTGAATATTGTCTGCACATTTCTGATAGCCATCTGGACACCCTCTATCTGCAAGTTTGCAGAAAATAAAAACCGAGAACAGTTTTTTCTTGAAAAGGTTCACGTTTTGGATGCAGATGTGCTGGAAAAGTGATACATGTATGATTGCAAAGAAGACACAAAGCCACAGGGGAGGTACAATCAATGTTTTGTACCTGTATTGCACTCCACAGGACTTTCATCAGATCCATCCCTCATGCAATCTATCCAACCATCACACGACTTCTCCAGGGGGATGCAGCCATCTGCTTTTGAGTGGCACTGGAACTCTTGTTGGGTACAGTCTGGTTCAGGGTGCAATGACACTGCAACATGAAGATACAAAACATGGAGAAATGGCTGAAATTTAATCATCTCAAATGGCCAACCTTTTTTTTCTGTCAAGCAACAAATTCTTCTCAGAATGTTTTGGAAACAAAGGCTGTAAATTCCTTTCTGGCTTATTGTCTGACAATCTGCCATGGTGTTGCTACCTGAGGCAATACAGAGGAAAGCAAAACATATTTCCATCGACCATGTCCAGGCCATTTCTTCTTCTCAACTGGCACAACCTGAACAGAGCAAAGGGAAGGAAAAGTCTCCACACGTTTGGTAGTGAGGTCTGTTCAACACAGACAATGGAATCCCTTTCATACACTGCGAAGAAAGCCGGCTTCTGCGCACAATCGCAAGGCTTTATCGAGTTTCCAGGAGAAGCATGTGTTGCTTGAGGAACACAGACAGGTGTACTGCTGAAATATGCAGGGAAACGGTCAGGAAACATCTCAGCTTGGCTCTGGCAGAAGAGCGCTTTCTTTGCGAGATGTGTTCACGCATTTGGTCGCAGTGGTTGCCTGCTCATGGGTGGTGATCCATGTGGGTTTTGTGCTGAAAACGAGTTAAGATGTGGCTTAGAGGTGAACTTCAGTGGCAAATCCAGAACCATGCTCACCCGCCCGCCATCCCAGGCACCGACCAGCTGATCGGAACGCGAAATCTTCGCCACAGGCGCAACGCATTTCCTTGCACGTCAGTGAAGTTGACCCTCCGACGGATCGAGCCTTCACTTCCTCCAAAACATGAATCATAAAATTTTCTTCCTGAGAAAACAACTTGGCGGCCAATCAAATTTGTTAAATTTTATTCATGAACACAATGTCAAAGGCAGTGACTTCATAACAGCACAATCTCAATCAAATTTGCACGAAACTTCGCCTGTGAAGTGTTCAACGGCAACACATACGAAAATATCTGATTTTCAAACACGTTTTGAAGAATAATATTTCGGCAGAAATATGTTCTGGGTGCCTTGAATAAATAACTGAGCAACACGCAGCCACGCTGGCTGTCTGTCTCTCTGTCTGTCTGTCTGTCTGTCTGTCTGTCTGTACCCTGATAACCCTCGTCACACAAACGCAACACTGAAACAAGCCCCGGCTGTTTCAAACCTTATCTGGCGCATTTTCTCAACACAATCAATGCCACATGAAATACGTACAAAGGTTGTGGTCAACGACGAAGCAGAAATGAGAATTTTTCGGTTTGCATCAGCAAACATCTTGAATACAAGAAACAACAATCATACAAAAACAGTTCAAAAGCGGTTATCACTGGGTGACGGGCGTAAATTTTGACGTCGTGAGGGCTGACGTCAAGAACAGCGGTTTTCACATTGCGTAAAAATGACGCCAGCTTGATGTTTTAGGGTCGACCTCAAGGAATGGTCTGTGCCATCTTGACACCAGCCATTGTGTTCTAAATTGACGTCGACGTCAAACTTGTGCCATCGGCGTCAAATTTGTGACGTCGACGGCACCACTGTGAAAACCATCAATGCCAACAAATGACAATCCTGGAATACACAATAGGGGGTTTTCACGTTGGTGACTCGCGGTTGGGCGCCGTCAGAATTTTTGACGCGTGCACATGACGCCCAATGGAGAGTGTCAAATTATCGGTCCAGACCGATCACACATTTTTGATGCGGGCGTCAATTTTTTGACGCGCGCGTCACCAACGTGAAAACCCTTATTTCCTGTTCACTTTCTCAAGGCAAGATCTGAAGTTGAGGCAGTGAGTCAAAATTCTGGACTGGAGTTTGCGTCCTTTACCCTTTACACAACGTGAGGTCAGAATGTGATGGGAATGACAAACGTGCGTGTTTGGATCGTCGCTTTTTATCGATCATTATGTCCCGAAAAAAGCATTTCCTGTTCTTATTCAACGCTTCAAGTTCCTCTGGGCAAAAGTGGGCGTGTTCGATTGACCTCTGCGGAGAGCCACCGGCGCAGTGACGTCACATCAACCCCGGGTTGGTGATGGGGCGAAGTGCAGCGTTACTCGACGCGGCTTGTAGCACGGGTTGACGGAACACACCGAAGTATCCAATGTTCTTGGTGTCTATATTGGTGTCACTGTTAGGAGGAATGTCTCCCGGAGCTACGGTTCGATGAGGTGGATCAGTCTCATGTTCGCGTACGGGGAGGGAGCCTCTATGGGCCGACGACGCTCAGTCGGGTACCACACCTCACTGGAAGACCGCTCTTCAGTCGGGGACTCCACCTCAATGACAGAAGGAAGCGCAGTCGGGGGCTCCTCCGTCCAAATGGTGGACACGACACTCGATATTCCTCTGGGTAGACTGGGGTCATCCACGCTGTAGGGCGGGGGCGGCACGGAGCCACGGGGGCCTCTCCTCGGGCTGAGGCTCCTCGGGGAGGGGCTCCTGGAGCTGGTGGGGCTGCCGGACCGGGTGGTGGTGCTCCTGGGGGTGTGGCTCCTGGGGGCGGGGGTGGGGTTCCGGGACCTGAAGGGTATCCTGGGCCTGGTGTGGATGGCGGTCAGCCTTGACCGAAGAGAGCTGGCGAGGCGGGAGCGCAGGCTGACGTAGGTGTGGTTGTCCTGCAGCGCGGCCACGGCCTCGGATGGGGTGATGCTGCGGGGATGCCTGATGTTGACCTGCTCGATGTGGACGACGTCTCCGATGTGGACGTTCTGCGGCGGCGGCGGCGTGGTCTCAGTCTCAGTCGTCGTCCTCGTGGCCCTTCTCCTCCTGCAGAAAAATTCAGCAGCTCAAGTTGGTTCTCTTGCCTGGTCTTCGTGAGACAATCCCGATAAATTTTGCTTTGGGAAAACGGTTCAAGCGAAATTACACGATAACTTTTCGTGACCTTTGATCGAGGAATCAGTTGTGTGATTGAACAGGAACCATTTTGTAAGGTAAGAACTCTTTTCGACCGGCGTCACACAACGCGAAAAAAACTTCGGCTGCTTGACAAACTTCCTGTTTGTTGCCAGTGCAAAGTTGGCAAAACTCGCTTCTGACGGTTTGGCGTCACGCTCACCGGACGAGGCAGACGATGACAGCGACGAGAACGGCGACGACGATGAGCGACGCGCCGACGACGGGCCCGACAATCAGCCACGTGCTGATACCTGCAACATGGACGCCAAACACACCCTCAACCTACGTTTTCCACAATCGCATTCGTCTTGGAAGAAAAAAGATCTGTGTGGTTTGTTAGCAAGCTATTTGGTTGTGTTACAGTGTTAAGGAAATTTGCTCCACTGATCTGAACAAAAGACTTTTCGACAAAGGTGCAGATGACTTGTGAGACTGTTCTTGAGGTGTGGTCACCATTGCGTAGAATTTCATCAAATGACCACTTTTTGTCGCCCCCACCTGGAACCCTTTTGTGGGCGGAGATCACTGACCTTGACAATCTAAGGTTTCCCAGGTCGTCCCAGTGCATTCTGGGACGAACACGTGTCTCGTGTCGGTGTGATCTGTAAATTCAGTCCATCGGACGAGTCCTTGCTCTTGCTCCTTCTTCAGCCAGCACAGGCCCTTACATTCCCAGGCCCCGTCTGGTGTGAATCTGGGGCTGTTGATCCCAAGGATCAAAGGCCTACGCAAATTCATGAAGATTTCAGGGTCAAGGGTCTTGACTTTCAGCCCCGCAAGGTCCAGTTGTCTGAGGGCCACAAGTCCGTTGAAGGCCTGTGTCTCTATCACTGTGATGTCATTGTACTCGATGTTGATGTGAACACAGTGGATGAGCTTCCGGAAGACGTTGTTGCGCAGCACTGTGATGTGGTTCCACCAGAGGTACACAGCCAGGGCCTCGGCGGGAATGTCACTTATTGGGACCTCTGTGATGTTCCAGTGCACCCGCAGAAACTGTTTGGTTTCAGGGATGTATCTGTTTTGGCAGTGAGGTAGTCCGGGGGTTTCGGGGTTGGGGGTGTTGTCTGTGCATCCGGGTGTGGTATGCACTGAGGGCAGGGCTGCTATCAGGCACAAGGCCCCTGTAGAAAACACACACACATCAGAACGACTGGAAACAAAGGAGACTTCAGCACGGACCGCACAACTCAAAACAGCTCACGCACAGATTTAGCATGGCAAAAAGCGCGACGAATCTGGACGGTTGGGCGGAACTCACCGAAAAAGGCGCGAAGCGGAAGCATCGCGCGGTACTTCCGGCCTCAGACCACGCGCTTCCGGGGAATCATGCGCAGCAGCAAACACAGCTGCTGACTTCCGGGCAGAACACCTCGGATGTTCCAGTTCTGACGTGTTCTGTCCCTGCCTCCAAAGCGTCCTGAAATAGAACTGCGTCTGTCACTTTCCTCGCATTGCGTGCAAAATCCACGTGACGTGAGGAAAAGCGAGGCCTGAATGACTGGTTCCCGGACAAAGCGTCCTCAACTCAACCAGAGTGCCGGTTTCCGCTCATCAGCCAAACTCTCGACAACAATGAAAACATATGTACAGTATGCTTCATTCCTTCACCCATTCGTCAACACAGACATCAGCTCACTTCACGTTGTTGGCGGGTCAGAAGGGTAGGGTCCGAAAACGTAACTGTACACTTTTGACTCGGATGATCGTCTGAGTGGAAAGTGCCCTGTATTGTTCTGTCCCTTTAAGTGTGAAACCGGTGACAACGTTTATGTGAATTCGTCAGCTTGATCCACTCAATCTCGCAAGTCCGGCTGTCACACGTCTGTGACAGTTGTCCAAGTCGATGCGGCAGTCCGATAACCAATGCAGACTTTTTTGTGCCAAGCTGTTGAGTCAACCAGAGGAGATTGCACTCTGTGCCCTGAGTACTCACTCAGACCCGCAGCCGCTTCCTTACATCTGGGCATTTCTACTCCTACTTTACTCATGATGCATATTTATGTAGCTGAGTCATTAATAACCATAGTCTTTTTCTGTTGGTTACATTCTTCTTAGAAT